>ERZ773359.826-NODE-826-length-44403-cov-13.072450_pt1 | contig 44403 bp, 38 predicted proteins | sample MGYA00374955_ERZ773359 | MGnify/ENA primary metagenome ERZ773359 (study PRJEB29098, sample SAMN04486028) | biogas fermenter metagenome | study: EMG produced TPA metagenomics assembly of the Biogas fermentation microbial communities from Germany - Plant 4 DNA1...
ATTTGTATTTGTTTACTTAGCTGTTTCTGATAAAAGCTTCTACCTCCTCCCGTGTCGGAAGTGATTCCTGAGCTCCTTCTTTTGTAACTGTCAGTGCGGAAGCATATGTTGCAAACTTTATTGCTTCCTTGATGGTTTTCCCTTCATAAACAGCCACACAGAATGCTCCTATAAAAGTATCACCGGCAGCAGTTGTATCTTTTCTTTCTACAGGAACAGCATCTGTTATGAAACTTGTGTCCTTGTTTACAAAGATACTGCCACGTTCACCAATAGTGGTTATAACGTTCACTGCGCCTTTTTCCAGCAGTTTCTGTGAACTTGTCAACAAATCATCATGGTTCGTAATCTTACTGCCTGTAAGAATGGACAATTCTATTTCGTTGGGTATTACTGCGTAAACATCCTTGAGATAATCGTTTATGGTTACATTGGCCGGTGCGGGATTTAATACGAGTTTTATTCCTTTTTCGCTGCAAAGATCAATGACGTATTTTACTGTTTCGACAGGAATCTCAAGCTGCATTATGCATATATCGCCTGCTTCAAACAGACCAGAATTGTTTTTTATATCCTGAACACTGAGATTTCCATTTGCCCCCTGGTTGACAACTATATTGTTTTCTCCGCTTCTGCTTACATTGATATATGCCGTACCTGTAGGAAAAGCATCATCGAAAAGGATTCCTCCTGTGTTCACATTATTGTCTTTCAAGTTTCTTACCAGTGAATTTCCATATTCATCTTTTCCGACTTTTCCTATCATGTGTACATTTCCGCCCAGTCTTGCCGCTGCAATTGCCTGATTTGCACCTTTGCCTCCGTGGAAAAAAACTACTTCATCTGCCAGAATTGTTTCACCTACTGCAGGTATATACGGAACCTTTATCACTATGTCCATGTTCATACTGCCAACAACTATAATCTTTCCCAAACCTATCCCCCCCCCTTTTGCTACCAAGACTTTTTATATCTAAATAGCTTTTGTACTTTGTCTTATAACAAGCTCTGGCTTAAACTTAACAATTTTCTTTCTAATTTTCTTGCCTTCTATAAGCTTTACAAGCATTTTTATGGCTTCTTTTCCCATATCATAGGAAGGCTGTCTCACTGTGGTCAAAGGCGGTTCAATCACATGTGAAATCTGTATATCGTCAAACCCTACAACTGATACATCTTCGGGTATGTTATAACCGCTTTCTTTAACAGCTTTGCATACTCCAAGGGCCATGATGTCGTTGCAAACGAAGAAAGTTCTTACGCCCTTTGCCAGCAATTCCTTCGCCGTTTCATAACCGCTTTCCATTTTATAAGTTCCTTCAGCCACTATTTCATTGTCAACTTCCATTCCATATTCGTTCAATGCCTTTTCATATCCTTGAAGTCTTTCAACCGCACTTTTCAAAAAGAGCGGTCCGGTTATACAAGCTATTCTGCTATATCCCAGTTCAAGGAGATGTTTTGTTGCTATATAACCGCCCAGCAAGTTATCTATGAAAATTCCAACTACGTGCTTGTCGTCTATCTGTCTGTCCATAAGGATGGTTGGAATACCTGTTTTTATAAGTTCTACAATGTGGTTCTGATTAGGAATGGAACTGCTTGTAAAAATAATTCCATCAACATATTTTTCTTTCAGTGCATTTATATATTTATTCTCTTTGTCTAAGTCATCGTCTGTGTTACAGAGAAAAACATTATACCCGAACAAGTTGGCCTGGTCTTCCACACCCCTTGCAATATCAGCGAAGAAGGGGTTTGTAATATCGGGAATTATAAGTCCTACTGTTTTGGTTTTCTTTGTAACTAACCCTCTTGCCAGTGCATTGGGCTGATAGCCAAGTTCCTTTACAAGCTTAAGGATTCTTTTCCGGGTCTCCTCTCCTACACCTTCGCTTTTGTTGTTTATTACTCTTGACACTGTTGCGATGGAAACATTCGCTTTTTCCGCAATATCCCTTATGGTAACTTTCAAATTTATTCCTCCCTTTCGGAATGAGGATTTGCGTGGTACGTAAGCGGTTTACTAAAACGTTTACGTATGAAATAATATATATTATTTCATACTTTGTCAACACTTTTTTTGTGGAATTTGAATGAAAATCTGAAAAACCGTTGTAATTATGTATAAATGCGCGAAGGAAATCTTTGCATTATTGAGCTGTTTGTACATACAAAAAATCACCTCCGCATAGCAATAAAGGTTATACTCAGGTGTTTAAGGGAGAAACCAGGAATGTTTATTCGAAGGCTTAAAAGCGATATTTGAGCAAATATAAGGTGTGCCTCGAAGGATATGGTTTGGTAATGCAAGTACTATGGTTGGTAAGATATTGAAAGGCGGAGGGCGAATCCTGATTGAGGGAAGCTTCCCAGGAAACGGGAGTGTCAAGGAAGCGTACTATTTTATTTGGGTTGGCAAAAGCGGCAAATTAAACTTTTGCGCTAATATATTGTATAAAGGAGCTAATACGGTTGCTACTTCACCGCATTTCTTTATATTATCAAGAATATCACTAATTTTTATTTTATTTTTTAACTTGGTCTCAGGTTGTGAATAATATTCCATTATAATTTTTGTTAATTCTTTAACATCTTGTTGAATTTCATTCACTTTAGACAATTGTTCAAGAGCATCAGCTATCTGAGGATCATGCTGCCGTACAGCATTAATTTCAGTGGCTATACTGCCTATACCAGCCCCGAGCATACTTGTTCCTGAATAAAAATTACCTATATTCCCGATATAATAGTTCACCGAGATGGTACTACCCTTAGGCTCCCACATTAAATGCTGATTGTTTTCTATTTGGGTTAATGACATGAAATCCTTGCCTTCTCCCTCCTTGCAAACAAGAGAGGATGGCTTTTTTTTTGAGTTTTTTTTTGCTTTAAAAGCTCCTGCCTATATTCATCACTGATCGAGAACAAAGGATAAACCATATCTTTTGTGACTTCTATTTCACCACATTCCCAACAGTCTACATAACGCGGTAAAACATCATTGTTATTACAAATATCCACCTGCCTAAAACAAAACGGACATACAATTCTCCATGAAAGCTTCAGCTTCTCATCATTTACCAGAAACATTAATCTGTCAAATATTTGATTTATTTCAATATCTAAGTCTTTCTGAATAGCCGTAGGAGAAAAATACTCAATAGGTTTCAAAGCACATTCTTCAATCCAATTATCTATTTTCCATTTACTCATTTACCTGCATCCCCTGCCTATATTATTCTAACAAAAGAAGCTTGCTCCTTATATAATTAATACACTCTTCAGTACTCGGTGTGACAAAATAAATCGTATTAGTTCTTAAGCCTATTTTAATAGTATAATAATTTACAACACCATCTTCTGCAAGTGGGAATTTTACGAAGCCGCCCTGATGTTGTAAATAAGGCTGTAATACTGTGTACAGAGGCTGGTTCCTAAGCTCATCATTTGCTGCCATTCCCAATCTATTCATTCCAGCTAAGACAATTGCAGAAAAGGGTATCGACAGATAATCTCCTATTTCATTATAAAGACAATTCCTTGAATTTTGTAAGGCTTCTTCCACCTTAGTTAAATCTCCTGAAATAAAATATTCATCTATAGACATAAGTATGTTTCCAATGGCATTAGCTTGTTCTTCATTTAATTCTGATAATATCTCTTCCGGTATTGAAACAGTTTCTACAAGATTACCATTTAAAACATCGGCTAATCGCTCTATCTTATTCCCAAAAGGAGCAATAACATTTTTCCTCTCTAAGGGCTGAATTGCGTGTTTTAAAACTCCCCCAAGATAACTTTCAATTTTCTTGGCTGCTTTATCATTGCTTCTGATCTCTATAAACCCCTTTTCTTCATCTACGATAATATTTGCAACCGAAATTATGTTTTCGCTTTGAAGAGTAAGGCCAGTAAATTTTCTTCTAAATCCGCTTTTAAAGACTAATCTTAATAGATATTTTTTATCATTATCAGATAATGATATACCACCTATTATTTGAGGTGAAGTTGACAAATTTGATTCATTAATATCCTTATTTTTTTGCAATAATGGATTAAACCCTATTCTATCTGTAATAATTTCCAATACTGTTTTTTCACCATTAATATATTCAAATTTATACCAGCATAAAGATGTCTTTCCAGCGAATAGATAAGGCTTTCCATATGGAATAACAACGTCCCAATACCTATCGTCGTTCTTGCATTTATTATGGATTTCTGTAGCGAGATCAATAATATTTAATTTACCATTATTTATACCCATTTCACTTGCAATGTCCTCTAATATTGACTTTTGTAAATTAGTAAGATCAAAAGGATATATAAGATCTTGATAATCAGGCATTGTACCACACCTTTTTGCTAATTAACAATGTTTCCTTATATATTATTATTCTACATAAAATGTTAAATTCCTTCTAAATTTTTGAAAAAATAACTCAGAAAATTATAAGTATCCAGTCTTTTTTTAACAATACTGTGAAGACATATATCATATCATCATTTTGCATCTCATTGTGATCAATAAACATTTTTACAGCTTGTGCATTATCATTCAGCAGGTTTTTTTACCTTAACAGGGTTTTTATGAATACATCTAATAACTGTCAAAAGATATTCATCACTTTCAACAGGTTCACTTTTATACTGTCCTGGAATAAATGTCCTGTGAATTTATAAGCGTGTAGTAGAGTTAATATAACCTTTAATTTGATGTAAATATTACTATTGGTTTTTTCCGGGTTTTAACGCATCAGGACGGTTACCCCTATGTTTTCGGTTAATAACATTAATAACCGCGCCTATTAATATAATGTGCATGGCCCAGTAAAGCCATATAATAAGAAGAATTATTCCTGCTATTCCTCCGTATATTGAAGCAAATTTAAAGAAGCGTCCCATAAAAAATGAGAATGCTGAAGATAAAATAAGCCACAGAATTGTTGCAACGGCGGCACCGGGAAAAACATCTCCTGTTTTAAGCTTCATACGCGGAATGGTTTTATAAAGAATGATAAAAACAATGAGCAAAACCAGAACCGAAAATTCATACCGAAGATAATCCCATATCCTTACAAAAAATTCAGGCGAGCCCAGGTATTCAAATATTATTTCTCCGAGGTAGCGTCCAAAAAGAAGAAGTATCATTGACAGGATTATTAAAAGTATAAAGGCAGCAGTAAGAAGTAGAGAAAGTCCAAGCCTTTTTAAAAGAGTTCCTTCATCGGTACCATAAACTGTATTTATGCTTACAATCAGAGACTGAACGCCTTTTGTAAAAGGCCACAGCGAAGCTACCACACCACCAATTGATATGAAAAGGCTTTTATTTGCCTGTGCACTTTCCAGAACCTGCAGTGTCAGCATATATGTTGATGAAGGCAGGAAACTGGATAAAGCCTGCATAAAAAGTGTATCGTCAAGGTGTGTAGCCCTTATCAGGGTTAGTATAAAGGCAACAAAAGGAAAAAAAGCAAGGATAACATAAAAGGATGTCTGAGCAGCTAAAAAAGGAATCTTTGTATCGGTGTAAAGGCGATAGACACCTTTACCAAAATTATAAAGTCTTTTAAACAGCGCTTTCATTAAATAAATCTCCCCGAAAAAATGTCTGTATGTATATTCTATAAAAGTTAGCACCAAATTAGGTACTTCGGGAAATATCGTCTTCAATACTTGATAAGCGCCATTTAAGTCTGCATTATAAGCGCTATTGCTTTAAATAACCCTTTATAAACCTTTCCGATTTATTATAATCTCTTATATAGGCATTTCTAAAAATAATGTGCTGTTTGTATACTATCTGCCAGGTATAACTTTCCTATTTTAGAGTAGCAGCATACTCTCCAATTTTTTTGTCCATAGAGGAAATATGCCTGGTCAGCCAATCAACAATCATCTTGTTGGCTTTAACTAACAATACAAGATTTCCGCCCGATTCATTGTAATCGGTACGCAACTTTTTAAGCTCTTCCACAAAATGGGCATGAGCTTTCTTCTGAGCGTCAAGTTCCGGGTATTTTATACTCTCCATATATTCTTCTTCATCTTTAAAATGGGTCTTTGTGTATTCATCAAGGAAGTCAAACATTTGAAGTATGTACTCTTTTCCCTCTCCCCTCTGGCCGGCTTCAAATAATTGGCCTGCCTTCTCAAACCAAATTTTGTGCTGTTCATCGATAAAGTCCACGCCAACTGACAGATTTGGTGTCCACTTAATAGCCATAATAACCCCCCCTGGTAAATATTTTATTAACGAGGCCAAAGACTTCCCTAATTGAGTAATGGCTAACCGGCTTCGTTTTATTAAATTATATACCCATTTCCAGATATTTTCTACCACAACTTAAGAAATCAGATAGTTTCTACCGTCCCCTTAACAATCACAGGAGGATTTCTTTACCATACCTAAGTTTTGCCTTTATTGTACAGGGATTAATTAACAAAACGCATCCGCTTTAGCTGCCTCTGCAAGCCGGTCAAAATCGGGCAGTTTAGCCCTTATGGAAAAATCATCCAAAAAACTTTATAAAAAGGGTTGTCTTTTTGTGCATCTTGTGATAATATAAAATATGTTTTTAACAATTTATTCATTATACAGAGCAGTGTAATACTTGTCAATCTCAATAATTTTAAGGTAATCAGGTATTTTTTTCTTCAGAATTAAATTATTGGTCTGCCTACAGGATGACACGAATACAAATTTTTGCCGGTACAGCTTAAGTTTATAACAGCCGAGTTTATACCTGAAGAAAAAGGCCTGCTGCTTGAAATTATTCAAATGCCATATATTTTAAAATTCCAGTATAATTTGGCAAATCATATGCAGACACTCGGCAAATAGTTTTATAACGAGAATTAAACTGCACAATTATGTTAAAAACTAAGGGCAGGATTTGTATTGCCGGTTGTTTGCAGACCAGAATCCAAATGCTTGGAACCCTGCCTTATACCGATAAGATAGCCTCAAAAAGGTAATGTATCTTTATTTCAGGCATTAAAAAAACAGCACAAAACAGGCACCAGCAGTATCGTTTAAAAAGGAGTGAGTTTTCTTAATGAAGTTTTTAAACCCAAAAAGATGGTATTATACTTTGGGGCGTGAAAAGCTTTTTGAATTGCTTATACTTGCAGTTTTTTTACTGTTCTTTTATGTACCGTTGCTTCACCTGTTTATGCTTGCATTCGCAAACAAATACCAGGTACCTGCTGTTATCCCGCAGGAGTTTGGTCTTAAATGGTGGAAGTATGTTTTTGAGCAGAAAAGCCTGGTAAGCTCAATATCGTTGTCCTTTATAATAGCTTTTATAACCACTTTATTATCCATGATAATATGCCTGCCCGCAGCTTTCGTTCTTGCCCGTTTTAACTTCAGAGGCCGAAAGCTTATTATGCTGTCATTTTTGATTGGGAATGCCTTCCCGCGTATTGGTCTTTACACCTCAATCGGAATTGTTTATTACAAGTTTAACCTTATGGGTACTTTTATAGGTGTCCTTCTTATACATATGCTGGGTTCAATGATGCTGATGATTTGGCTGTCTGTATCAGCCTTCAGAAGTGTTCCCCGGGAGCAGGAAGATGCTGCAAGGGATGCCGGTGCAGGTCCAATCCGTACATTTTTTAACATTACCCTGCCCATCGCATGGCCTGGTATCGCTGTCGCGGCAATGTTTACATTTATTGCTTCCTTAGGCGAGAATCAGGGAACTTTGCTTGTAGGTCTGCCAAAGTACAGAACAATGCCGGTAGAAATGTATGGTGTGATACTTGATTATCCCGCAACTGCAGGAGCAGTATTCGCGCTTATTCTCATCATTCCTAACCTGATTCTGCTTTTATTGATGAGAAAATATGTCGGGCCTGAAACGTTGGCCAGAGGTTATAAGATGAATTAGTTTAAGGGGGATTTATTTATGGGTGAAAAAATTAAGCTGGAAATTCGAAATATGACGAAATTATATAAAAATAATGACGGCGTAAGAAATATTAATTTAAAAGTAAAGGAAGGTGAACTGATTACCCTTTTGGGGCCTTCCGGGTGTGGTAAAACAACAATACTAAGAACCATAGGAGGTTTTCTTAAATGTGATTCAGGCTCCATACTAATAGACCGAAAGCCCATTGAACACCTGCCTCCTGAAAAAAGGCCTACTTCCATTGTATTTCAAAACTATAATCTCTGGCCGCATATGACGGTTTATGAAAACATGGCTTTTGGGCTAAAGCTGCGCAAAATACCAAAGGCTGAGCGTCATCGCCAGATAATGGAGATGCTTGATCTTGTAAAAATGACGGGCATGGAGAAAAAATATCCTAACCAGATGTCAGGAGGGCAGCAGCAGCGGATTGCAATAGCCCGGTCATTATTGCTGAAGCCCGAAGTACTTCTCCTGGACGAACCGTTCTCGGCCCTTGATGCAAAAATTCGTTCGCAAATGCGCGAAGAATTAAGAAAATTTCAGATCGATCTTAATATCACCGTTGTTTTTGTTACCCACGATCAGGAAGAAGCCATGGCTTTATCCGATCGCATTGTGGTAATGAACAAGGGGACTTTTGAACAGATAGGAACACCTGCTGATGTATATAATAATCCGGTTAACAAATATGTGGCAGGTTTTATTGGGGATATGAATTTTATTGAATTAGCCGATAAAACTATTGCTGTGCGCCCCGAGAATGTTTTAATTCACAGGGGAACCCGGGGCGGAATAAAGGGCAAGATACGTGCAACCATGGTTTTGGGCCATTACTCCGAAGTTACAGTTGACACCAAACATGGAATTATTAAAGCATTTGTATCATGTGAAAACTCAAATATCTTTCACCCGGGTGAAAGTGTATCCCTTTCATTTACAAAATTTCACGAATACGACAAAAAGGATTTAGCTTCCTGATACAACCTTTTTATATAACTGCATAATCCACACTTTATTTATAAAGTATTAAAAATAGAAGCTCTTAATGTTTGGCATACAAGGGTTTAATTTTACCTGCTCAACAGGCCGGCGCGTTAAATTTATCTCAGAGATTATTAAGTCCTGTTAATCATTGCCTGCTTAATTTCATGTGCGCATCAGCACTGGTGAAAAATTCAAAATAAACTATCAGGGAGGTATCAATATGAAAAGAAATAAACTTATTGTTTTGGCACTAATACTTACACTTTCAGCTGTCATGCTTTGCAGCTGCTCTGAAGCCGGTTCTTCCGGAGCCGATGCAGATAAACCAAAAGTCACATTATGGGCAACAGGCTCAGACAATATACGAGCCTTATTTGAAAAAGCTATCGAAGTATATAACTCAAAACCTGAATCAAAAAGTATTGTTGAACTGCAGTTCATCATGCAGGGTTCAGGTGATCAGGGTTTAAGTGACAGGCTTGCAGCAGCCAAGCTTGCCGGCCGGAAAGACACAGATTTTGATTTAATAGCAGAAAACGGTTCAAGCCTTGCAGGATATATAGACAAAGCGGGCGATGACCTTTTTGTCCCCTTAGATTTCAGTAAAATACCTAACTATGAAAATGTTTTAATAAAGTCGGGGTTCTATACAGAATGTGTTGTACCCTACAGAGGCACCACTGTTGTTATGGCATATGACTCTGAACGTGTACCCGATCCGCCAAAAACTTTTGAGGAACTGGATGAATGGATAAAAGCTAATCCCGGCAGATTTGCTTACAATTCGCCCGGCACAGGAGGGGCGGGAGGCGCTTTTGTTAACTGGGCCCTTTACAGGAATCTGCCATTGGAGGCATATACCTCTACCGATGAAAAATGGGTAACAGAATGGGAGTCGGGCTGGAACTGGCTGAAAGAGATCCATCCATACCTTTATCAATCGGGTGGCAAAACAGTTTATCCCAATAAAAACCAGGGCGCTCTGGATCTTCTAATCAATAAAGAAGTGGATCTGATTCCTGCCTGGGCAGATCAGGTGCTCACTAACCTGGCAAACGGAATACTGCCCGAAACAGTTAAGATCTACCAGCTGGAGCCTGCCCTGAGCGGAACAGACGTAGTTTTTGCCGTTCCGAACCTGGGAGGAAACCCGGAAGATACATATGACTTTATCAACTTTATGATATCACCTGAAGGCCAGAAAATATGCCTTGAAACAATCTTTGCCATTCCGGTAATAGATGTTTCACTGATCGATTCAGATGCTAAAGATATGGTTGCTGACCTTGATGTTTCTAAGTTCACTGTTATATCTAACGGCAGATTAGGCAGTATCAGAAATGAGTATTGGGATAATAACATAGCCACATTGCCGTAATACCGTTCAGCATCATATGAAAGAGGTTAACAGGCGAGGTCATTAGCCGCCGGCCTTTTAAGTTATATATATATATATATATTTTACCCATTCCCCGCCTGGGTTTTTTTCAGCTAAGTCTTTGGAGGTAACGGGTAATAAGGCTGTTACAAATACTATAAATATAAGAGGAGAATTTTCGATGGAAAAAAGAACATGGAAAACTAATCTTTTTATAGCAGCAATGATCGCACCGTCATTAATTCTTACAATGGGAATAATTATTTATCCAATAATAAATACCATTGTTACAAGCTTCAGAAGCTCTGACGGAAGCGGTTTTTCCTTAGAACACTATAAATTTATATTTACCGACAAGATAGCTGTTAACAATATTACTTACACAATGGGAATAGTGATAGTTACAGTTATGGGATCCATTGTTATATCATACCTGCTTGCTTTATATTTACGCTTTACAGACAGCAAAATCAGTAAATTTATCGGCACAATGTACCTTCTTCCAAGGTTTATACCACAGCTTGTAGCAGTTTATGCAATGATAACGGTTATAAGGGATACAGGTCTGTTAAACCGTATATCAAGGTTATTCGGAAAAGATTTCAGGCCCGGTCTTATGTATAATGCAAAGGGAATAACTTTGATGAACCTTTGGTTTAATATCCCGTTTGCCACAATGATAATAGTTGCATCATTATCGGCCATTCCTGACTCTGTAATTGAAAGTGCAAGAGATGTGGGTGCAAAAAAGCTTAACGTCTTTTTCAAAATGATTCTGCCGCTTTCATTCAAGGACGTTATGATTGCTATGACCTTTGTGTTTATGAGTAATGTGAGCGCATTCACAACCCCATACGTTATAGGTGGTAACAACCCAATTATGCTGGGTGTGTACCTTAGAAAGCAATTCTCTGAGTATGCAAACTACGAGCTTGCTGCAGCGTTGTCGGTGGTTATGTTCCTTTTCTCATCTGTCTCGGCAGTTATTTATATTTATACAAACCTAAAAGAAAAGGAATGGGAAAAAGTTTAATCCGAAGTAAATGAACCATCACCCTGCTTTGCAATCTTGCGGGTTTGGTCTTCTGTTATTAATGCGTCAATTATTTCGTCCAGTTCACCATCAAGCACCTGTTCAAGCTTATATAAGGTCAGCCCTATGCGATGATCGGTAACTCTGCCCTGAGGATAGTTATAGGTACGGATTCGTTCGCTTCTATCCCCCGTTCCTACCTGGATTCTCCTGTTTTCTGCGATGGCAGAATCCAGCTTTGACTGTGCCAGTTCGTACAGCTTTGCTTTTAACACTCTCATTGCCTTGTCCCTATTTTTGTGCTGTGACCTTTGATCCTGGCAGGTTACAACAATACCCGTCGGGAAGTGTGTAATACGTATTGCCGAGGATGTTTTGTTTACATGCTGGCCGCCGGCCCCCGATGCCCGGTAGGTATCTACTTTAATATCTGCAGGAGTAATCTCAACCTCAGGCACATCGTCCACTTCGGGCAACACCGCAACAGTAACTGTGGAGGTATGAATCCGCCCTCCCGATTCGGTTGTGGGAACGCGCTGCACCCGGTGCACTCCGCTTTCGTATTTTAACCTGCTGTATGCACCCCTACCTTCTATTGAAAACACAACTTCCTTGAAACCGCCCAGTTCTGTTTCATTCGCATCAATAATGTCATAAGACCAGTTATTCCTTTCTGCATATCTTGTAAACATGCGGAAAAGAACACCCGAAAACAGGGCAGCTTCCTCTCCTCCCGCACCGCCTCGGATTTCAATGATAACATTCTTTTCATCATTGGGATCTTTGGGCATCATTAAAATCTTAAGCTCATGGGTGGTCTTTTCAATCCCTGCCTCTGCCTCTTCTATTTCTGCCATAATCATCTCGCGAAGCTCTTTATCAGGCTTTTCGTCAAGCATTTCCCTGGCATCCTGCAGCGCCTTTTTATATTTTTTATATTCCCGGAATTTTTCCACAATTTCAGAAAGCTCGGAATGCTCTTTCATAAGCTTCGCATACTGCTCCTGGTCGGATATAATGGCAGGATCGGCTATTTTTATATTAATTTCTTCAAATCTGTTTTCTATCGCATCAAGTTTATCAAACATAACTACCTTACCTCTCAGAAAAATGTTTGTTAACTAATGAATTATAGCATAACAGCGTTATTTGTATCAAGCAGTCAAAACCCTTGGTTAGCGTCTATTTCCGGCATTGCACAATATCTTTTTCTTTCTGATGTTGCTTTAGTTACTGTCAAGGCTTTACAGATATTGTACAATGCAGGGAAACTTTTAGCCGAATGCATGCTTACTCTTCAAAAAGCTGTCTTATTTCCTCCCTGGTTAACTTGTGAAGCATGGTTTCACCCGGTTTTATAACCATATCTATCAGTTCTCTCTTCTTTTTCTGCAAAAGAAGTATTTTTTCTTCTATTGTATTTTGGGTTATCAGTTTGAAAACATGCACAACTTTGTCCTGACCAATGCGGTAGGCACGGTCGGTTGCCTGTTCTTCCACTGCAGGGTTCCACCACGGATCATAATGTATCACCATATCTGCCCCGGTAAGAGTTAATCCCGTTCCCCCTGCTTTTAAGGACAGTAAAAACACATCTCCTTCGCCATTGTTAAACCTCGATACCATTGAGGCCCTTTCAGCAGCAGGCGTTTTTCCTGATAAATAGAAATAGCTTAAACCCTTCTTTTTTAAATCTTCTTCTATAATATCCAGCATTGTTGTAAATTGTGAAAACAAAAGTATCCTGTGCCCCGAGGCAAGATTTTCTTCAAGCAGTTCACCAAGAAGCTCCAGCTTACCGCTGCCCCCTTCATAATCGTCAAGAAATGATGCCGGATGGCAGCAGATTTGTCTAAGCCTTGTAAGCGCGGCAAGTATTTGTATCTGGCTTCTTTCAAAGCCCAGTTCGTCTATATTTGCCTCTATTTCATTTCTTGCCTGGGCCAGAACAGCAAGGTAAATATCCCTTTGCGCCTTTGTGAGTTCGCAGGTGACCACCGTTTCTATTTTATCGGGCAGTTCCTTTAATACGTCCTTTTTCATTCTTCTTAGAATAAATGGACGAATATGACGGCTTAAGTCTTCACTTACCTTTTTATTTCCATCATTGACTATGGGCTTTATGAATCTTTCCTGAAATTTCTGCTGTGTATAAAGGTAGGCAGGCATAATAAAGTCAAATATCGACCACAATTCCATCAGCGAGTTTTCCATTGGCGTACCCGTTAAAGCAAAACGATTCTGTGCAGGAATTTTCCTTATAGCCTTAGCCGACTGGGTATAATGATTCTTCACATGTTGAGCCTCGTCAATAATGCAGAATGAAAAGCTATGCTTCTGGTAAGCTTCAATATCCCGCCTTATAAGGGGATAAGATGTAATCACTAAATCGTATTCACCAATCTTATCCAGAAGTGGCTTCCTTTGAGCCTGGGTTCCTGTTACTGCAATTACTTTAAGTTCAGGGGCAAATTTTTCAGCTTCAAGCACCCAGTTATAAACAAGTGATGTGGGGACAATTACCAGTGCCGGTGCTTTCCGGTTTTCCTTTTCAGATAAAATTAGCGCAAGCACCTGCAACGTTTTACCAAGGCCCATATCATCTGCGAGTATTCCGCCAAGTCCACTTTCCGACAAAGCCTTGAGCCACTGAAAACCGGCTTTTTGATAATCCCTTAAAATATTTCTCAAGGATTTTGGTACCTCATAAACCCTGTTTTTTATTTCATAAATACTTTTAACGTATTTATCAAAATCCTGGGTTTTTTCTATAACCCTGTTATCTGCTTCATTAAAAAAGTTATCAAGATAGAATGCCCTGTATTTGGGCAGATAAAATTTCCCGCCATCTAAATCCTTCGGATTGATATCCATCTGATCGGCAATATGCAATAGCTCGTCCAAATCCGGATGTTGAGCCAGCGGAAGTATTCCACCGTCTTTAAGCCGGTAGAATTTTTTCCTTCTTCTAAGGGATTGTAAAATTCCCCTCAGTTCGTCAGGATCTATGCCGCCGGTATCAAAGGTCACTTCAAGCAAATCGTCCACCAAAGATACCCTTCCCGAAATACGAATCTCCCGTTTAACGGTTATTTTCTTAAAATCCTCGGAATAATACACGCCGGCCATTTCCTGAAGCCTGGGAAGCAGCTCAAAAGCAAACAGGTAAATTTTTTCCTTGTCAAGAAGAATATACTGGCCGGTTTCAACGATGAAACCTGCCTCCTGTAAAAAGTTAAGTATGGGCTGTTCGGTTTCGATATCCCTGAGTATAAAAGTATTCTTTGGTATTAATGAACTGCTGCCCGATACGGGATTAATCCTGTACTTGCCATAATGAAATACCACCCTTGCACAAATACCGCTTCTGTATTGATCAAGGTATACCTCCGCCTTCAACGGCTCCTGCACTATTTGTTCCTTTAACACAGGGGTTACCAGAACATCCCCGGTCTTTTTCATTATTGGCACAACCTCAGAAATAAAACGGTTCTGGTATTCAGACGGTACAAGAAATTCATTTGTACCGGCCACTCTGAACCCTTCCCTGACTATTGACAGGTATTCTTTCTGTGCATCGGGCACTTTATAAATTTTACCGTTCAGATAATAGAAGGACGAACCCGGAACAAGCTCTACAGGAATATTGTTCTGGCCCATTTTAACATTAAGCCACTCATCAAACTGCCTGATTTCGAACACCACCGGTACCGGTTCCTGTACAACAGGTACAGTATCAACGTCACTATAAAAGATAGAAGCATTAATGCTTTCCCCGATCATAATATCCAGAAACTTTTCAAGTTTGGAAGGTGTAAGCGTAATCTGCCTGCCTTTAATAAGGCTGGTGTGGTTGTGGCTGTTAAGATAATTCAGTTCCAGGTCGGTCAAATAAATATCCTTTAAAATGTCCATAACCAACTGGTCCCGGCCTGAAAAATATTGCTTTCTACTGTCAAGCGTAAGTTCATTTCCAAAACGCAGCTTTTTTTGATTAATCCATGCATCTAAAAACTCTTCGGTACTTTTCACAACATAAGCACGTGTAACCCCTGCTTTAAGCTCCAGCCAGGCTCGTATGCCATTATGGAGTCTTGATATATAAAGCGTTGGATGTAAATGAATCTGTTCGCTGCTTACTGCAGATAATTTTCTGCCCTCAAACTCCATTTTTTTAAAAACAGCATTAACAGCCTCATAACTGTTTTTGTATTTCATATGTTCATTGCCTGAAACCTGGCATAATTCAAAAAGAACGGCAGCAATATGCTTACATGGCTTCCCGTATTCCTGATAATATGGGCATGAACAATTATGAGCATAAATATCCTTATCAGAGTTCAGAAATATTTTAACATGGTAATCATATGTACCACGTACCCTTGCAGTAATACAATCTCTTATCTCATCAAAAAATACATTTTCCACAAATTTATTATAAAAGTACATTCGTCCCCTGTGATATATCCTGGGATCGCCAATATAATTACTGATTTCCCTTTCATTTAGCCTTGTATAATTCATGAAAACCTCGCTGTAATATTAATAGTGTTTTTTCCTGAAAAATGAAGCAACCTAATCATTTAAAGTAGATCATATTATTATACCATATGAGTAGCCTGCTGTCTTCCTAACTGCTGTATTAAATTCCTGTTTAAATTTTGTTGTAACACACTTAAAAGCGTGCAGCTAACTTCAGCATATGGGCCGTAAACAGCAAAGAACCTGCATCCAGTTATATGTTTGCAGGTTCTTTTATAACAGATAAGCTTATTTAGTTTTTACGGAATGAAATATTCTTATGTAATCTTTAAATTGCGAAACCATATTTAAATTTATCAGATCAGCATAAGTATTATATTCCGTATATTTAATGCAGCAACAACCGTACCTACCAGAATCATCATTACCTTTGGTGTTATTTTCTTTACAAGAAATGCAGCAAAGGGAGCAGCTAACACACCGCCAACCGCAAGGCCAAGGATTATCTTCCAATATTCACTTAACCCGATAATGGTTACGAATGTTAAAGCCTGTGCAACTGTCACAAAGAATTCCGAAGCATTCACCGAGCCAATTACATATCTTGGTGTATTACCGTCTGCAACAAGAGTTGTTGTAACAACCGGCCCCCATCCGCCACCGCCTATTGCATCCAGAAAGCCTCCTATTACACCAAGAATATAAAGTTTTATGCCTTCCAGTTTTTTAGCTATTTTCTCAGAGTGTTTGCCAAAAGCCTTATAAATAATCCTTATACCCATGGCAATCAGATATACATTTATAATTGGCTTAATAATTGTTGTGTCAATGTTTGTCAATATAAATGCGCCTAGAATTCCCCCTACTACACCCGGGATAACCAGTGATGAAAATAATTTTTTATCTATGTTTTTTAGCTTATAGTGGGAAATACCCGAAACAAATGTGGTAAAAACCTCTGCTGTATGTACCGATGCGCTGGCAGCGGCCGGTGGTACGCCAATACTTAGTAAAAGACTTGTTGAACTTACACCATACGCCATTCCAATGCACCCATCAACCATTTGCGCAAGAAACCCTGCAATCATGAATAAAAAAAATGTTGTATCCATTTCTATTATCCTTATTGTCTATAGTTTAGATAGACAAAGTATACAATAATTTATGGCATATTGCAAGGTATTTCATTGAAATAAATTGCAGCAATACATAAAAAAATAAGTTTAAATTATACAGAGCCTGAATGTTCTAAAATTACGGATAAATAAAATGTTTCTATTTTATGATTTTATTATGTATAATTAAATGCAATTAAAAATAAAGGGTATTATGGAGGAAAACCACATGGATACCATCGGAATAATTGGGGCAATGGATATTGAAACAGAATTAATATTGAATAAAATGACCGGGGTAAATGAAAAGCAATATGCAGGTTTTACCTTTTATACGGGAAAGTATAAAGACCTGGATATAGTTCTGACTTCCTGCGGCGTAGGTAAGGTAAATGCAGCAAGCTGTACCCAATTGCTTATTGACAGATTTAATGTAACAAAAATTATCAACACCGGCATTGCCGGAAGTATGAATGAAAAAGTGAAATTATGTGATATTGTTATTTCGGATAATGTTACATATCATGATGTAAGACAGCAGCAGATGAGGACATGCTTTCCCTACAAAGAGTTTTTTACTGCAAGTGAACAATTGAAGAGTTTAGCGGTTAAAGCCTGTAAAAGAACAGAGCTTCAAGGCTTTAACTATCATATTGGCAGAATTGTGACCGGTGAGGCCTTTGTCAGTGATGATGGTTTAAAGAAAGAAATCATAAATACAGTCCTTATTGTGTAGAGATGGAGGGAGCAGCCATAGGCCATGTAGCAGATATAAACGGAATACCTTTTATAGTAATTAGAAGTATATCCGATAATGCAGATGATAATGCTGCATTATATTACGATGAATTTGAAAGCATAGCGGCGAATAACTCTGCCATGCTGGTACTGAATATGCTTGAACTTTTAAATTCCGAAACTGCTTAAACAAATTGAGACAGAGTTAAATTCTCCAGTTTTTCAGACACAATATCGCGAATTTCCTTAAAGACTTGAAGGAGTTTCTCATTTTTTTCAATGGGGGTGTGCTCGAAATAATAAAGGCTGGCAGAACCTACCGAAGCCAACGGTCCGTCAATAAGCCTTATGATCTCGGCAAGGGTAATTTCATCGGGGCTTTTTGCCAGTTCATATCCACCCCGTGACCCCCTTATGCTTCTTACATAACCCGCACCTTTTAACTGCAGGAATATTTGCTCCAGATATTTCTTTGGTATATTGTTTCTTTCAGATACCTCCATTATTTTTAAAAGTTCATTCTTTCCATAATACCTTGCAAGATCTATCAAAGCCAAAAGCGCGTATTCACTTTTTCTTGATAACCGCACTCAAATTCCTCCTGTATTACTATATCTTACAGTCTAATATGTTTTCTAACCATGCGAACACATTCTTCTATATCATTAATATTATTTATATGCATTTTTACAGGGATATCGGTGGTTTTTTCTTCACCCACCCAAATTACCGTAATTTTCTCGGGTGGTATTCCGGTACATATTACATCGTAATCATCGGCTGTAAGCTCCCTTGCAGAAATAATAAATATCATACCCGCATCAAGCATTATATGTGCAACCTCGGTTAACCTGCGAATATGCTCCTGCCTGCTCGGTGGCAGTATCTTGTGATCTATCAGATCGGCATCCACCCCGTACAAAACACTTCCCATACCAAGGTAATACACAAGCCTTCCGTCGTTAAACAACTGTTTTTCAAGGGCTCTGCCCAGCTCTTTTCTGGGGCTTTGTCTCTCTCCGGTAATAAGTATTAAAGCAGCGCCGTGTTTATATTTCTTAGCCCGTGCCTCCGCACTGATTTCGCTTCCAATCCATTTGTAATTGCGCATCAGAACCTTATCACGGACCCAGCTGGTTTGATCCTCCAGTTCACTGATAACTATTCCGCCACCTGATATTTCATAATCATCCACAATAACAAAACGGCTTGTTTTTGCAATATCACCCGTTAAGTCAAAGGCAATATGCCTGTCTAAGGTTAAAATGCACTCGGCCACCTCATTACGATCAACCTGTTCCTTCTTCTTGCTGACCAGGTTTGACGCATCAATCACACTTCGGATTTCTTCAAGCTGCATACCTACCTTTGCAGTGCCAAGCTTTAAATAATAGATTTTATTCTTAACCAGAGGGTTTTTTCCCAGCCAGAACAAATTAACCAGCATCCGGCCGGTGGTCTTTGGTTTAGGCTCATTTTCAAGGCACATCATTTCCCCACGTTTTACATAAATCTGTTCAGTTACTGTAAAACCTGCAGCCCAGCCTGCTCCAATAGTTGTTGCCGGTTCCCTGTTAAAGGCTTCTATTGTTTTTATCCGTGTTCGCTTACCCGAAGGATAGAATATTACTTCATCACCAACAGATATTTTTCCAGTTTCGATGGTTCCGGCTATAATTCTTCTGTTGTCGCCACCTTTGGTAAATTTATATACATCCTGGACAGGCATGCGGAAAGGCTTGTCTTCAGGAAGCTGTTCGCTCTTGAAGGAATCTAAAACCTCCAGAACGTTCATTCCTTTATACCAGGGCATCCTGTCCGAATGATTGGCAACATTATCCCCCTCAATTGCGCTGATTGGAATAAAGCATAAAGGCTCTACATCCACTTTCCTTAAAAAACGCCTGTATTGCCTTTCAATACGCTTAAACGGCTTTTCACTGTATTCTATTAAATCCATTTTGTTAACAAGCACGCACACTTGCTTAATACCCAGCATCGACAGCATATAACCATGGCGCCGGGAATTTTCCTGAATTCCTTCGCTTGCATCTATTACTAACAGAGCAGCCTCAGCACGGGCTGCACCGGTAATCATATTCTTTAAAAACTCAATATGCCCCGGCGCATCAATTATAATATAGTTTCTAAGCTCTGTCTGGAAGAAACAGCGTGCTGTATCAATAGTTATGCCCTGGGCCTGTTCATCTTTTAATGCATCCAGAAGAAAAGCATATTCAAAAGGTTTTGAATTACGCCTGCAGGTTTCTTTTACCTGCTCTAATTTTCCTTCCGGTAATGAATTGGTATCGGCCAGAAGTCTTCCTATGACTGTGCTTTTCCCATGGTCCACATGTCCCACAATTACTATATTCATATCCTGCTTATGAACTAAATCTCGTTTATCTAAGAGGATCTCGCTATTTGTCATGTTAAAAACCCCTGTCTATATTCTATTTTCTTAAGTTCACCATTTAGAAGTCTCTTGCCTGAAAGGTAAGCAAGGAATACACCGTCTTTACATGTATCCGCCTTTTCTTAGTTCCTCAAGCCCACCACCATCTTCCTTGTCCTGGGCCCTTCCCGAGCGTTCGGCAATATTCGCAAACTTCCCGGTTTTTAGCTCCTGTATAATTCCGTCCACATCCTTTGCATCGGATTCAACCGGGAAGGTGCAGGGCCAGCATCCAAGAGAGCGGTACCTTTTCCCCTCTCCCCGGTCGTAATACAAAGAAACGGTGGGGATATTTTCCCGCTTTATATACTCCCATATATCAAGTTCGGTCCAATCCAGCAGCGGATGTATGCGAAGATGTGTTCCAGGCGCAAAATCGGTTTTAAACTGTCCCCAAAATTCAGGGGGCTGATCCCCTATGTCCCAGTCACTATTTCTGTCCCTGGGTGAAAAGTATCTTTCCTTTGAGCGGCTTCCTTCCTCATCTGCCCGCACCCCAACAATAACACCGGTGTATGGCTCGGTGTTATTGTCTATTTCATAAACTTTTTTTGTATGATTCAGCCTGTACCTTGGCCATTTTCCGTTCAATGTATTCTTTAACGCTTCAGTTTTCAAAAGCCTGCAGCATTCAAGGTGGGTTGCATTTCCATCGGGAAATGTAATTTTACTGTCCAATGCTTCCTTGTTTTCCCCGTAAATCATGTCCAGCCCCCACTCAAGAGCAAGCCTGTCCCTGTATTCTATCATCTCGGGTATTTTATAATGAGTATCAATATGAACAAGCGGAAAAGGTACATGACCAAAGAAGGCCTTTCTTGCCAGCCACAATAAAACCGTGCTGTCCTTGCCTATTGACCAGAGCATACACAAATTTTTGAAATTTGCATAGGCTTCCCTAAGAATATGTATCGACTTATTTTCCAGCTTATCAAGGTGGTTCATTCAATCACCCCTCTGTATCCTTTGAATAAAACTTATGTATATTAGATCAGTTTATTAGCAGGATGGTTAATAATATAAAACCCTTTTTCATTCAGGTTATTCACCCGGTTATATGTCATCTCGCTATCATCCATTTGCCGGAAAATCCCTCCTGCTTCTTCAACAATACACTGCATAGCAGCCGTATCCCATTCCATTGTATAGCCAAAACGGTAATACACCTCTGCCTCTCCCCTGGCAATCAGACACCCCTTTATTGCACTTCCCACACTCAGAGTATTTTTTATACCATTTCTCTGTATTAATTGCAGAAGCTTGTCTGATTTATGGGATCTGCTCATCATAAGGCGTATGTCCTTAGTTCTGGAAGAAACATGAATTCTCTCAATATGCCCGTCCTTTTCATAAAAGGCACCTTTCCCCTTTACGGCAAAATACAATTCACCGGTTACGGGTATACCAATAACGCCCAGAACAGGCTTTCCCTGATAGCTTAATGCAATATTCACGGTAAACTCGCCATTTTTCTTAATAAATTCTTTTGTTCCATCCAAGGGATCTATAATAAAACACCAGTCGTTTTTAAGCCTTTCGGGATCATTTTTTGATTCTTCTGACAGTATAGCACATTCGGGGTACCTGCTCTTTAGATTTTTAACAATATAGTCATTTGCTTTTCTGTCGGCTTCGGTAATTGGCGAAAAGTCATCCTTGTAATCAACAGAAAAATCCTTTTCATATATCTCAAGAATAATCCGTCCTGCTTCTTTAGTTATTTCCTTTGCGGTTTCAATAACATCATCCAAATCCCGAAAATCCATTTTACCCCTCTGCTTTTCATATGCAAACTCAAACAGCTATTTGCATGTAATTAGTATATCCAATATTATCACTATTTTTTTAAGACAATATTAATTTCTTTTCGTTTTCCTACTATTATAGTATACATTATTGTAATATGAAAGTTAAACTGAAATAAACTAAAGAATGCAAGTTTATATTAAGACAGGGGTATTTTCTCGTATGTGTTTTTCGTATAACCCTTAATAACCCTGTATAAATGGCGAACCGGATATTTCAAGGCTTTGCTTTCGTAAACAACCATATCCTTATATTCTTCGGGAAACTTCAGGCAGTAGTTACAACCTGTGGAAGAGATTTTACACGGCAAAGATATAACCTCAAACACATATCCTCTCTTCTCAAAATGCCTGCTCATTTTAATGGTATAGTTTCCGGAATCATATACAGCCAAACAATCCACTTATACCTGCCCCCATATCCTAATCTTTTATTATACTATGAAAAGACATTAAAGCTGGTTACCTGCCATTATTTTCCCGAAAATAAAAAGGACGATGCTGCTCATCGTCCAATTCTGGTACGCCCGACACGATTCGAACGTGCGACCTGCGGTTTAGGAAACCGATGCTCTATCCTGCTGAGCTACGGGCGCATATAATATTTACCTCAGAAAATAATTTTACTATAGCTTATCGGCACTGTCAAGGAGCCTTAGCAATAAAGGTGATTTACCCTGTGTGAAGTAAGAACTTCATTAATTTTTCCTGTATTCATATTTTCCAAATTTCTATTGTGTGCTGTTGTAACTCCCATCTATTTCACGAACCTCACCTTAGTAATCTAATTCGGCCTGGAAATCAACTAACCCGGTTTATGGAAAATAAAAATTAGTTTAACTATATTATTATACTTTGAAGATACACAAGAGCTATACAAACTACCATAGGGGTGGTATTACTATTTTCAAAGTTTATATCAGCTTTTGCATTTTGGTTATTATATGCTTTTTTTAATTATATCAGCAGTATTCCAATCATTTCCATCCACGATATATTTCTTATAATTTATTGATAAATATCTTTAAAATACAACTAAGTTGCACATGTTCTTCCAAAGGCTGTATTTGCTTTATCCATTTACTTATTATTTGATCTGCATTTTTATAGCTTCTACAACCTTTTCATCCACGTTCAGTCTATTAGCGACGTCAAAACAACTCAAATCATTATTTATTAATAAATCAATAATTTTTAAGACTTTTTTAAACGTTATTCGTCCTATTGAAGAATTCTCCAATAATTCTTGTATATTATTGCTATCAACCAAGAAAGCCATACGATTTATATATTGATTAGGAATAGACTGAATTTTTGTTACTTTATTTTTCGTTGAAGAGTTAATTATTCCTTCGCGTTCAAATCTTTTAATGTATAATGTTTGACCTAACGCAGTTTCATATTTATTAATAATTACACTGCCTGATTTGCCACTTGGTACGACTGTTCCGGATAGAAATCGGATTTTACCTATAGGTGAACCTTCCCAGTTATTATGCTGAACTTTATTCTGGTTAGTAATATGCTTTGAGGTTCCTATCATATTATCGGACAACAGAATTTCTGTGATATTAACAAGACAATTATAATCTTGGATTAGTTTCCATTCAACTGGTATCCAAGTCGTACCATAGAGCATACCTAATAATCCGCCAGTCATAGATGCAATTGTATCAGTATCTGCATTAGGCAGATTTGCTGCAATCTTTATTCCAAGTGTAGGATTATTTGCGTATTTTGAAGCTAAGTAAAGAGAAGATAGGATTGCAACATCTCCGGCGCCATTGGATTTATCAAAACATTCAAGATACTTAAGTACATCCTCATCATTTACAAGCAATCCTTTATTCAATGAACCAGATATATATTCAAGTTTCTCTACCATATCAGAAACAGTATCAGACCAAACCTGAAGGTAATCAAACCCAGAATACTTTTCTGCTAAAGTGAGCCACTGCATAGGAAGTATATCTAAAGTACTCCAATCTTTTACTCCATCAATTACAGTTCTGGCAAGTTCTCCATATTCTAAAACTGTTTCCTTATTCTTTAAATAATAGAGTGCATATGCATAACATGAAGCACCTAAAATCGCTCTAGGATGCCCATGTGTATATAAACTATCTTTTATTACATCAATTATAAGCATATTGACACTACGCTCATGAATTACATGAGGCAAAATGCGCATAGCTGCACCATTACCACCTGCCGTAAAATACTTACTATTTCCTTTTGACTCCCAAGGTAGCACGTTTTTCTTAAGTAACCTCGCAGCCTCTTTTAGAGCACTGCCGCCACCGCGTTCATATTTCAGCCAAAATGGTATTTCTTTAAATGCTAAAGTTGATTCCCAATTACCTGCTATGATACTTCGTGCAACTGCCAAAATCATCTGGGTATCATCACTGTACTCGCCTGGTAATATTTTCTCATAATGAGGCCAATACCGCCCACCGGAACGACGAGTCCATTCAATGAACCGGTTATAGACCTTAGTATTTTTTTTGGTGTTGCTTGCTCCTGGTTCATTTGGCCAGCCTAAAGCATCGCCGATTGCAGATGCCAACATAGCACCTGTGCACTTTTCTGCAATGCTCGGTGTGATAGCCATAATTACTCCTCCCCTCAAAATTCAATATAAAATCTCTTTTGGCCTTCTTCCGGTTCTGACGATTTTACTCCAATTTGTGTTTAATACATCAGGCGCAATAAATATTTGCTTATCAAAGATATAATATGTAGTTAATATGGCTGATACTCTTGCTGCAACATTATCATTTACTACAGCTATTCCAGTTATGTAGTTTCTGGGTATACTATCCTTAATTAAAACTTCTGCTTGATCATCTGTTGGACAACATCTCAGCATGCATGAGTTTCTGTACCTCCCAAGTACAGTCGGTGAAGAATATAGTGTGAACAGCTTATCTAAATCACTAAAAAGATACTTCCCACGTTCTTTACCGGCATTACAGGCGCAAAATTTAGCATCTCTATTATCTAATATTCTTAGGTCTATGTAAAGTACAACCCAATCTCTAAATATTTGATCAGTATCTCGTTGTTGTGCTTTACTTAGAAACCATGAATTAGGGTATTCAATAGAACAACATACGTATTCAAGCTCACCATCATATCTATTGATATCTGTTACAGTTTTAACATCGGAACGAATAGAATCACTTGCCAGTATTCCTTCGTTGGATGAAAGTATATGTGTTAACATTTTTAACTTTGTAAAATGACAAAGCCGTGTCACACCACGCTCTTTAAAGAAATCATGCGCAGTCATAATAAATCCTCCCCGTTTTCCTTATCATAATGCTTAGAGTCTTCTGGAAATAGTCGAGATAAGTTCCCATGATACGACATAAATAAACCGTACTTCGATCTAGTAACAGCAACATATAACAATTTCAACTCATCTGCAAGAGCATTCTCTTCTGACATCGCATTTTCTATTGCTTCTTTATCCGGAAAAATTTCCTCACATAAAAAAGGTATGAATACGTTTTCAAACTCCATTCCTTTGACAGCATGGAAAGTAGATAAATATACACCTTTTACGTTACTAAATCCAGCTCGATATTTATTGATAATTGTTGGAATTATACCATTTCGCTTTAGAATATTTTCGAGCTCATTAACTATGGCACGATTACGGCATATAACTACATTAGATGAAAAGGTTGCGTTTTTCTTTATTTGTCTAATAAGCCATGTAAGTTCTTTCTTCTTACTATCGAAATGGATAAGAACAGGCTTTGGACCTTTGGCTATAAATTCTGTAGGAACAACCATATCATTATCTTTCTTCCAGTATTCACTGTAGGTTATATTTTTTGCAAAATCTATAATAGTAGAAGGATTTCTGTAATTCTTATCAAATCTCAATATTTTGTTATCTGTAATATTTATACCGGAATCTCTCCATGAAAGCCGACTACCATATATTTGTTGTGCTACATCTCCAAAAAACGAAAATGAACCGTTTTTATTAACAGCAGTAATCAAAGATTTAATCATCATAGGGGAGAAATCTTGTCCTTCATCAACAATAATATGATCATACAATCTCGGCCTATTATCAGATTTCAATTCTTTATATACATAAAGGGCAATGTCATCCCAGTCATAGGGAGAAGGTCTAATCCTTAGGTATTCTTCGTAAACTATAAAAAACCATTTACGATTTTCACGTTTGATGTAAGCTGAAGCACGTCCTATACGTTCTGCTCTTAAGTAGTCATCAAGGGTTTCAATTCCGAATCTCTCCATAAAAGTAATTTCATCAATGAAAACAGAAACTGGTCTTTTGTAAGTAGATTCATCAGGGTATCTTTTTTTAGTGACTTCAAGAGCCCGACTGATGTAATATTCCTTTTGTTTGGGTTTTAGAATATCATTCCGAACAGATATTTTACCCAAACTCTTAAGATATCCTGTTGCAAATTTGTGATATGTTTCAATACGAAGATTACGCAACGGGGTACTAATAATTGCCCTCATATACTGTATAAGTGCCTTGTTAAAAGTAACAACTAGTACATTAGGTCGCATAGGTAAATTCGCTAATCCTATTGCACGTAGTAAAGCCATTGTTGTTTTCCCACTACCTGCTGTTCCTAAAACAACAATATGCCCTGTAGCATCAAGGGCCAGTACTTCTTTTTGTTTACCTTTAGGATCAATATCACCTAGCATTGTTGTACTCCCTTAAACAGCATACTTCTTAAAGCTCTCCGCTTCTTCTAAATAATATTTCAAAGACTTCCTCATCGCACTCTGATGGATATCTGTTTTTGTATAAAAACACCGTCAAATCCATATCAAGTTAGTTCTTGATGTCACCATGGTTCGACAAATAGGCTATCAGTTCTTTGATTTGCTTTCAAGCATATGTCATTTTGCTTCCTTATCTTTAAAAAACGCATGCTCATCACACACATTAATCAAATTATCGTATAAGGCATTATATTTTATAAGTTATTCAAAAGCTCCTCAGAGTAAATATTATCCACATACAATTCGGGCAGTATTTTAATCAACTCATCAGAATGACCGTTAATGAAATCCGCCACCACTTCACTGGTAAACATACCTGATTCTGTTGTTGCAAGATTTTACAATTTTATTGCCTTATAGTTCATATAATTCCAATTTTTATTATATCAGACAAAATAAATATCTTCAACATTGTTATACTCTGGTTATATTTATATTTTATCAATTAACAGTTAAAATTTATTTCTTGTATTTTACAAATTATTTACATTTTACGTTTTAACTCATTACCTTGCTTATTTATGCTAAAATGTTTCTGAACTGTTGTCCGACTTACTGTGTTTTTGGCTGCCTTTGCAGTAGCAAACGAAAAAGTTTCACATAGGATAGTACAAGGAGTGCTATATAATGGAAAAGATGACAGTATGTTATAGAAATGTTTTTAAAAGCCTGTTATTAATAATTGCATTATTTATTATCCTTACCCTCCCTGTTTTTTCGCATGCACAGGAAATAACCGAACAAATCTTTATTACATTAAAAATTAACGGCACACCAATATTTTCAGACACAAACCCCTATATTAAACAAAACAGAACCTATGTACCCGTTCGTTTCGTTGCAGAAGCCTTTAATATGGCAGTTGATTGGATTCAGGATGAAAAAAAGACCGTTTTAACCGATGACGAGCATACAATTGAAATGTGGATAGACAGTAATAAACTCATTGTAAATGACCAGGAAATATTAATGGATGTCAATGTTGAAGGCTTTAACGGAAGAACAATGGTACCTGTCCGTTATTTAGCTGAAATAAAAGGTTTTGAAGTTAAATGGGACGATTATACCTATTCGGTTGAAATGAATAAAGAAGGTGTTGCAATACCCGCATCAAACATATTAAACAGATCTTATACCGATGAAGACATAGTATGGCTTGCCAGAATTACGCATGTTGAAGGAAGAAATTTAAGCCTCAGTGGTAAGCTTGCAATAGCAAATGTGGTACTAAACAGAACAAAAGACCCTAACTTTCCCGATACTATATATAATGTCATATTCGACAGCAGATACACAAAACAGTTTCCACCGGCGCATAAACCGGGGTTTAAGGAACTGAAACCCGATAAATCCTCTGTTATTGCTGCAAAAATGGCCTTAGAAGGGATTAACAATATCGACAAATGCCTCTACTTTAACAACCGCCCGTTCAGTAACAAGTCGAATGATTTGTATAAAATAATAGACGGTGAATACTTTTACTACTGAAAACAATTGCAGCCTAAAGCTTATAAAACTAAATCATAAGCTTACAGGCTGCAGTACTGTTAACAGGATATAACCTTCTTTTCTGCAGTGCGCCATTCTTTTTCATAACCGCCTTCTTTTTTTACTTTTTTAGCATAAGGCTCTATGTCTTTCCACTCCATTTTTGTTTCTGCCCATTCAATTAATATGTCGTCGTTATTCAGGGCAAATTCCTTTTCTGCATGATAAAGCCTGGGTTTAACCGAACTTGCGTGGTATGTAAGTTTTTCGGCCGAATTGTTCTCAAAATAACCTGCCCTATGCTCAGCAATAACTTCAGCGGGAATATCATACATCGTACCATCAGGCATTTGAACTCTCAAATACTTTTTCACAGCATTACCTCCTTTTCAGTTGCATGATTGTTAAATTTTTAACTATATATATTTTATCATATATAATATAGAATTTCTACCTCTTTTTAATTTTTGGTAGTCACATATTAACATTAAAAATCAAGAAATAATTGAATATTTTACATGACTGTTTTATAATGTTATAGTAAGTATTCCCTTAATTGCTATGAATGTCCACTCGCAGCACTTAATCATATTACTAAAAACTTTTTATCATACAATAAGTTTATTTTAGCATTAAACGTATACTCTTTAGGTATGAAAATAATCTTTATGAAAGCGCTTACTTTTACTGGCAGGCTCTAATAAATGTCTCTACAAAAATTGTACTGTAACATACTAAATACGAACATCGGTTGGTTACACATGTTTTGCAAAATCATTACAAATTTTTTATATAAAAGGAGGCTTTTTTATGGTAAAGCGTAAGTGGTTAGTATTTCTTTTATCTTTTCTGATTGTATTCCCCACCACAACAGTGCCGGCTATTGCAGAAGAGGCAGATCCAGACTTTATTAGCATTAAAAGCAATTGGAAGGGCAGCGTTTTCGGTGATGTGGGTGGTCAGGACAAAATTACTTTCGAGAACTTTGAAATCACCGAAACGAGTGTCGGAACTGCGAAACTACGCAGTTCAAACAACCGCGGTAAAATTGCAAGTTCCTCTGAAGGCATTGCCTTTTATTACCAGGAGATACCTTCCGACACAGACTTTGAGTTAACAGCCACTGCCACAGTTGAATCCTTCGACATAAATAATCAGGTATCCTTCGGTATCATGCTTCGAGACAAGATTCTAATTAATGAATCCAACAAAGATACCCTTGGAAACTATATTGCAGTAGGACCAATAGATACGGCAAAAGTTCCTGCAAAATACACTTTTTCAAGAAATACTGAAGGCCAGTCAAAGCAGGGAGACATCACAAACGAATTTGTCCCCGCACCAGGAAATACATATAAATTAAGTCTTAAAAAGACGGGAGACATCTATGTATTAACATTTGGAAGCGAAGAACCTGTAATAATAGACAATTTTACCTTTGAGGGAGATACCCTTTATGCTGGGCTATATACATCAAGGAACACAAGCGTTGTATTCAGTGACATAACATTTTCAATAACAGAAATAAAAGAAATATTAGATTTATCGGTTGATTCTTCTAAAATGAAAACTTCATATCTTCCTGGCGAGGCTCTTAACTTGGAAGGCCTTATAGTAACAGTATCTTATTCGGATGACACTACAGAAACTTTGTCAGATGATGATTACGTAATAACAGGTTTTGACAGCGGTACACCAGGCACAAATACTATCAGCATCAATTTCGGCGGTATATCAAAAACCATTGATTTGGAGATCCTTCCGCTAACATGTACGGACATAAAAGTTCAATATTTACCGGCCAAAACCGATTATTATATAGGCGACACTTTTAATGCCGAAGGCTTAACAGTGTTAGTCGAGTATAATGATGGTTACAGGGTTGTAGAACTTACAGAAGATAAATATACATTATTAATTTCAGGTAAACAGGCATCCGGGTATGTCTTCGATAAAGCCGGTACAGGTAAAGTTGAGGTAATATCAAATGAAGAGCCTTCTGTTAAAACCGAGTTTGAAGTAAATGTTTCAGATGCGTCCATTGAAAAGATTGAGATTGCACGTGAACCTGAGAAAACAGTTTATTTCATTGGCGACGAATTAGATTTAGGAGGTCTCATAGTTTATGCCCACTACAGCGATGGCACGAAGGTGCGCCTCGACAAAAACGAATACACAGTATCAAACCTTGACACATCAATTGCAGGAGAAAAAGAAATTACCATAACTCATAAGGTAAAAACAGCACTTCTTGAAGTACTGGTAAAGGAAAGGTCCTTAACGGGACTGGAAATTTCCAGGTACCCGAAAACAACATACTATGTTGGTGAGAATTTCAGCGCTGAAGGTCTTGAAGTATCGAAGGTGTACGACAACGGTGACAGAGAAGCCTTTACAAACTATATAATTGATACGTCAGCATTCGACAGCAGTACACCAGGTGTATACGATCTTATGATCTCTGCCGGGGGTTTTGAGCCAGTAACCCTTAAGGTAACAGTAAGAGAGCCGGTTGAATACGAATGGAAGGTCACACGCTTTGGCCAGTCCACATCAGAATCCAAAAACTTTGTTAATTTCCCTGATGACCGAACCGTTGAAATCGTTGCCCTTGAAGGCGGTGGGAAAATTGCAACCGACCATGACGGTATCACTTTCTATTACACCGAGATTGACGCAGAAAAGGATAACTTTGTCCTTTCAGCCAATATAAAAGTTAAGGAATACGCAAAGAGCCCTCACGACGGGCAAGAATCCTTTGGTATCATGGCCCGTGACGCAATAGGCACATTTGGTGATTCAAGCGTGTTTGCATCAAACATTGCAGCAATAGGCGGATTTAGTGGCGGAACAAAGAATCCGAACGGTACCCAGCTATTCATCCGTACCGGGGTCACATCTGCCGATGGTTCCGGAAGCCAGGGTGTTAAGCGGATCATGATTTCAGAAGAAAAACCTGAATTAAAAAATACCCATCCCGAAGCCGAATACAGGCTTACACTTGCTAAAACCAACAGCGGCTATGTTGGAAAGCTGAATGACGGCGAAGAAGTAATCTTCTTTGAACCCGATATCTTAAATATACAGGATTCAAAAATTTATGTAGGCTTCTATGCTGCACGCCTTGCAACAATAGATGTAAGTAATATAGAATTTGCAGTATCCAGTGCAAAAACAGATGCACCACGGGTTATTCCACCGGAAGAGCCTGTTACCCCGGCTATTGAAATTTTATCCCTCGACAAAACTTCCAAAGAAGAATACAACGTCCTTGTAAAGGCAAATGTGAATGGTAGTTTAACAGTAAAACAGGGTGCGAAAATCCTGGTTCAGGATGTGGAGGTAAACTCTGAAGAAGAGTTTTCAGTTACTGCAAACCTTGAAAAAAACAGTGAAAACCCGTTCACATTAATCTTTCTGCCCGATGATACACAGAAGCTTGCGTCCTATGACAAAATAATTAAAAATTTCAGCGTCACAATGAAAACATATAACGAAGGCCGAAACATTTACGTGTCTCCACATGGAACGCCCGATGGCGATGGCACAAGAATCAATCCTCTCGACCTTGACACAGCAGTTGCCTTTGTTAAGGAAGGTCAGAAAATAATTCTATTAAGCGGTGTTTACAGAAGAGATTCTGCTCTGATTATTCCCAGGTATAACGACGGAACTTCTGAAAACAGAAAGTATATGATAGCAGCACCATATACAAGACCGGTCATAGACTTCGATAAAAAGGGCGAAGGCGTTGTTTTAAGCGGTAACTACTGGTATATCAGAGGCATTGACTTTGCAAGATCTGCCCCAAATCACAAAGGCTTTACCATTGGCGGAAGCCACAACATTGTAGAAGGCTGCAGGTTCTATGAGAATGGGGATACCGGGCTTCAAATAAGCAGAACAGATACATCAACCAATTTATCTGAATGGCCGTCATTCAACAGAATTATAAACTGTGAATCCTTCGACAACCGTGACCCGTCCGAAAACAATGCTGACGGCTTTGCAGCAAAACTTACCTCCGGTATTGGTAATGAATTCATAGGCTGTGTTGCTCACCATAATATTGACGATGGCTGGGACCTTTATACAAAAGCAGGTACTGGCGAAATAGGCCCTGTTGTTATCGACAGCTGCATAGCCTATGAGAACGGAACCCTTACAGATGGAACAGTTGGAAAGGGCGATAAAAACGGATTTAAGCTCGGAGGGGAAGGAATTGCCGTGCCGCATGTGATAAGAAACAGCATAGCCTTTAATAACGGTGCCGCAGGTTTCACCAGCAACAGCAACCCCAATGTCATAGCAATAAACAATATTGCTTATAATAACGCAAAAGGAAACCTGGTGTTTACAACTTACAGCGGTATGGAGACAAACTTCGTTCTTGACGGGTTTATTTCATACAACACAGAAGGTGCTCCAGAGGATGTTATAACAGGAGATCTGACATCCGATAAAAACTACCTGTTTAATGGTACAAAGTCTTTAAACAAATCTGAAAACGAGCTGTCGGAAGATGCCTTTATTGAAATACTTTTTAAACTTTTAACAGTAATAAAAGGCGTAAAATAATAAAGCTTGCGTAAACTGCTGGTTTTCAAATATATTCCTTAACCGCCTCATATCTTTCAATAGATTTTGAGGCATTTTTTTATTTACATAATAGTGTCCAAATTTGTTTTCCGCCATATTATATAGTACAAGTTCCGAATAAGGTGGTGATAAATATGCCGGATGAAAGATATCAGGCACAGCTTCCGATAGACAGATTTTTCAGACAACAGTTAATACCGGGTAGACCCCCAAGGCGATTCGGTCCAATTTTTGGCCCACCTGGCATGCAGGACGTTCCCCCATTTGGACCTCCGGTAGGTACACCCAGGCAACAGGGACCTCCGCAGGGACCCCCGCCTTCATTTGTTCCCTCCAGAAGGGATGATGGCATATCCATTCGCGCCGTAGATCCCGGCTCAATCCGGCCATGCATATTCCGTTTTGTATATATATGGCTTGAAAATGGCAGACAGTTCTGGGCATGGCTCGTATTCGTAGGGCCTCGCTCGGTAGCGGGATGGCGCTGGACTGGATTTAACTGGGTATATTTCGGAACTGATCTGGAGAACATCAGCAGTTTCGTATGTTTCTAAGTGTTTGCTTATGACTTCACAGGCAGTTGGTTGCAAGCACATTACCCTCCAGAATAATTAAGAACAAGGGCTCTAATATGAATCGGAGCTCTTGTTTTTTACTTCTTGACATCAGGTAATGCATTCACCATTACATAGCCGAAAGAACAGCTTCAATATTTTCTTCGAAAAACTCGTACCAGACTGCATCTTTTGTCTCAGATTGTTTTATCATGAAAGAATCAAAGGATTCTTTTTCAACTGGTTCATCATCAATTAAGTATGAAATGACTAAATCAGTTTCGCCCTGACTTGATTGGCTATATCCCAATACATCGGTTTTAACGGTATTTGAATCAAAATTTAGTTTTGCAACTCCACTGTCTGCTGCGCCGCTTGAATATATAAATGTTCCGTCTTCTTTTAACTCCATCAAACCCCTGTACACGAAAAGGTACCCATAAACTGTACCATCCATATAATGCAACACTTCATAAAACTGGGGGTAACCATTTACCGAAAGTTCAAGAACAACTTCAGGTAAGTTATCATTATCCATATCAAGCAATGTAAAATGTGTTATTTCAAATATAGCTTCATAAATCTCCTTATTTACCAAAGAATCGTTTAACAATAAACTCTTATTGTTATCTGTACTGAAAAATTCAGTATCATTCTGTAAAACGGCTTTATATGCTTCCAATGCTAGCTCGTGGGGCTCTGTTAATTCACTGCTGTTCAAGCCTGCACCCTGGCTCACGCATCCAGTAATTGAAATACTTGTTAAAAGTACTAGAAATATAGTTTTAAACTTCGTATTTATCTTAATCACTCCAGTGATACAAAAATTTTCTTTGGCAAACAGTAAGTACATCGATTGGCTTTGCATTGTAAATTACCATATTTTACTAGGGTGTTCAACCCTGTTTGCAACATTATTAAAGGTACTTATTTTTTAATGTGTTTACTGTGCCATCATCCACTTTTTTTGCTCCGTACCGCACACTATTATACATCTCTTTCAGCATCGAGTGGTCTTCTTTTTCGCCGTCGTATCTACGGGCATGCTCCACAACCTCGGAAGGGGTATCTGAAAGCTTAAACTTAAGTCCTTTCCTTATATGGTCAATAACGAATTTGGTATAGATAAACCTTATCCGGCTTTCATTATCCTTCATATCCCGCCATTTTGGATAACGTTTAAACAGCTTCCTAAATATCGACGGCCTTTTTGGGATTTCTGTTTTTAAAAGTGATTCCTCGCGGTCAAAATACCCATGTTCGGTTGAACTCCACTTCTGGAACCTGCTAAAAAAAGAGGATAACAGACCATACAAAGCCTGATAAATTCTTTTATAATTCTTTACTATATATCGGATAAACAGAAAAATTATTACAGCAAATATTATAAAAGTAATGATGTTTAAAATAATATTAACAATAGGATTTTGCTCTTCAGCAGGCGGGATCTGTCCCATACCCTGCGGCCCGCCTCCTCCATTACCCTCGGCGGGCTGGTAAAGCGAGCCTAAAAACTCAAGTATTTTTAATATAACCTGTGATATCGACTGGGCAATAAAAATAAAAGCATCGAGAAGCGTACGCCAGAACGATAAAAGAATGGTACCTGTAAGGATTATGATAACAATAATCCTGTTGCCCCTGTTGACAGTGCCGGGTATAGTGCTGAGACTACTCTTTTCACGGGTTTCATTTATCAGAAAACGCCTGTTTGCCAGTGGAATTCCAATTAAACAGTAAGTAATCGAAACCCACATAGCCATAGTAAAATAAGGCTTTAAAACCTCTATGTTGCCTATAAGAAACAGTGATATTAAATGAATAACAAGGCCGCCTGAATAGAAAAAAAGCCTGCTTGTACTTTCACCCGTTCCTGCCCTTATACCCCAAATATAGAAGAAAACTGTTCCAACTATAACAACTATATATTCTTCCATGGAACCCGATAAAAATGCGAACCCGCAAATTAACACTACAATAATAACGTAGGCAACCCCTGCTAAGGCAGCAACTAAATTTTTTAATTTCTTCAGAACTGAAGTTAAAACAAGCCCAAAAAGCAGGTGCAAAGGAAGCGTTACCGAGAAAACAACCGCTGTTTTATAAGGCAATAAAATACCTGCTAAAATTAAAACTACAGGAAAACACATTAAATATTCCAATATACACCATAACCATCTTAATAAAACCTGTTTTTTCATATTCGCACCCTTATAAAAAAATCAATACTTATGCCTTATACCTGCATATCCTGCCGGTGGAGTTAATTGCAGCACAGCCGGGTTTTCTACTTTGCTTTAAATTTTCAGTATCTCCACTGCATTTCCCTTTGCTCTTAACCTGCGTATTTTCTCTTCGGTTTCATCGTCTACATAGGCAGTAATAAAAAGATAATCGGTATTACCCGGGCTTCTGTCCAGTTCCCTGTCAAGCAATGTATGAAAGGTAACACTTCTTAGAATAGCTAAACGGGCAAGGCTTTCCAGAATTCTTGTCAATTGGTTCTTTCCGCTTGCAGGCTCTATTCTGATCGGTTCTTTTTCCATATCCTTTAAAAAGCCATTCGACGCAAAGCCCGCCTCAATAACATTTTTATAAGCATATTCAAAAATGGTGGCTGCAACCGATATGCCATATTCCACTCTTTCAGGCTCATCGGTTACCGTCCATTGGTCGGGCTTTGTATCCACGTTTAAAATTATCATAAGCCTGTGCTGTGCAGTTGGGTCATACTGGTTTACCTGGAGGGTTCCAAAACGGGCAGAAGCCTTCCAGTTTATATTTTTCATAGGATCAGAGGTATTGTATTCTCTGATCCCTGCATGAATAAAGGGATCTTCAAGTATCCAGCGCCTCACAACCCTGTCGCCCTGCCAGCTGTGGGACGGAAAATTCATCTCTGAAAGTGTTAGTGTTCTTGGAAAAACATAAAGCTTTGCATCTGTCGTTTCATCCTTAGCTGCTGATATACTGCCGGTTATTGAACGGGCAGTCAATGCTGCCGATTTCAGATGGTAAAAACCTCTTTTTGTGCATTTCACATTATGAGTTCGGATTATTCTTGTATATGGCAGCATGGAGAAAACACTGATATGAAATTCATCCTGTAAAATGTTCAAGTCCTCCTGCAGCCCAAACCGAAGGCCGCTGTCAATCCTCGATTCCACCTTCAGCCACGGCACAGGCAACAGTTTCCTGTTACTGATTGTCTCAATCAGATGAATGCTTTGGCCAAAGTTGGCGTGCAAGGTGTCAAAGCTTCTTTCAATGCTGATTTTTGAAAGACCATATTTCATAATTGCGTAGGATTCAATTAAGAGTATAACAATAGCCGCAAGAATCAGCTTGTAAACCCACATTTTCTAAACACCTGCCTGCTCTTTCAGCCTGTCTTCGGAAGGAACAGGAACCCTTTGCAAAATCTGCTCCAGAATGGAATGAGTTGCCGGCTTTAGGGTGTCGCTTCCCGAATGCCTTGCTATCATTCTATGGGCCAGAACGGGAATTGCCATTTTCTTCACATCATCGGGAGTCACATAATCCCTTCCATTTATTGCGGCAAGGGCCTGGCTTGTTTTGAGCAGTGCCTGGCTTCCGCGCGGGCTTACCCCAAGCAAAACATCATGGTGCTTTCTTGTTGCCTCTACAATCTGAATAATATATGAATAAATGTCTTCACTGACAAAAGTATTTTTAAAAATATCCTTCAAACCTTCAAAGTCTTCCTTGCCTGCAACCGGCAAAACAGACGCAAGCGGATTCTCAAAACGGAATCTTTTTAAAATCTCAATGCCTTCACGGGTTTCGGGATATCCCATGTATAATTTCATAAGAAAGCGGTCAAGCTGGGCTTCAGGCAATGGAAATGTGCCAAGAGTTTCAACCGGGTTTTGTGTTGCTATTACCATAAAAGGCGGGTTAAGTATATAGGTCCTACCATCTATCGAAACCTGTCTTTCCTCCATACACTCTAAAAGACTTGACTGTGTTCTTGGTGTTGCCCTGTTAATTTCATCTGCTAAAAGAATATTGGTAAAGACAGGCCCTTTTCTGAAAACAAAATCACCCTGTTTCTGGTTGTAAAAGTGAATTCCTGTAATATCTGACGGCAGCAAATCCGGTGTGAACTGAACCCTGTTAAACTCCAAATCCAGAGACTTGCTAAGGGTTTTCGCAAGCAATGTCTTTCCTGTACCGGGCACATCCTCCAGCAAAACATGCCCCGAGCAAATAAGGCAGATAAAAAGCCGTTCAATAATCTCCTTTTTTCCTACAATTACTTTTTCGATGCTTTCAATCAGCTTATCGGCAAGCGCTTTTAACTGTTGATTATTCATACCATATACCTTCCTGTTTTCCTGATACTTATTTGGCAGCCTCAATAATGTTAACTCCCAGGTCTATAACCCTTTCCTCGCCAAGGAAATCCAAAAGAACACGGGCTCTGCCCTTTCTTTTGTTCACTTTGAGAATTCTCCCCTGCAGAGAAGTCAACGGACCGCTTATAATAGTAATCTTGTCACCTTCCATGAAGATGTCAGATTCCTGAATTGTGTCTTCTTCATCGAAAAGATGGCTGAAAACCTCTATTTCGCGTTTCGGAATCTGAACAGGCTCCCTGTCGGTGCACAGCAATTTATAAAGCCCGGGAACACGCCATAGCTGCTTATAGTTATGCTCGTCAAGAACTCCGTGGATAAAGATATACCCGGGAAATAAATTTCGTATTCTTCGGTACCATTTGCCGTTTTTTCTTTCCTTTATTATCTTTTTTGGGATCATTACAGCAGGACTTCCACCAAAACGGTAGTCCAGGCGTTCTTTTACTCTGTTCTCTTCACCGGTTTTAACGAAAAGTGCATACCATGCTGAATTTTTATCCATTCAAACACCCTTTTCCCTGCTTCGGTACCTGCATCACTCTTCCCTGGAAGCAAGAGAAGCATCCCCTTGCTTCTGTTTCAGTAAATCTCTGATTTCTGTTAAAAGCTCTTCCTCTTTCGAAATTTTCGGAGGCTCTTCTTTCTTTTCTTCCTCCTTTTTTTCTTCCTCTTTTATTATGGACTCAGCCTTGGCTTTTATAGATGTAATAAGCTTTACGAAAATGAATACCGAAACCGAGATAATTAAAAAGTCGATTATATTTTGTAGAAACTGACCATATAAAATGGCAAGCTCGGGAATTTCCTCCCCTTCTGCAGGCCGTATTATCAGCTTTAGATGTTTCATGTTTATTTTCCCTAATAAAACACCCAGCGCTGGAGTTATTATATCATTTACCAGTGAGGTTACAATCTTCCCAAAAGCAGATCCTATAATAACCCCAACTGCCATATCCAGTACATTGCCTTTCAGTGCAAACTTTTTAAACTCTTTTAACATAATAATCCTTTCTTCCTCACTGGTCTCTTGCTTGTGTTATATGCTTGTCCATTTCTTCAGGGCAAAAAACCTTTTCCCTGTTTTCTTACAGGCTCCAGTATAAATACCCTTTATCAACCGCATCCTTCGGAGGGTACACTCCTTTTACGTCTATCAGCACTTTGGTGCCTTCAGAGTATTTTTCCTTCAGCATATCCAGGGTAATTTCCATGTATTCTTTATGGCAAACAGCCAGCACAACTGCATCCACATTCTTTACTTCGTCATATTCTACAAGGGTTATTCCATATTCGTTGAACACTTCTTCCTTATCGGCCACACTGTCGGACACAAGCACTTCAATGCCATATTCCTGAAGCTCATGAATGATATCCAAAACTTTTGAGTTCCTTGTATCCGGAACGTTTTCCTTAAATGTCAATCCCATAATGAAAACTCTTGCACCTTTAATTTGTTTATCGGCTTTAATCATCTGCTTTACAGTATTTTCAGCCACATACTTACCCATCATGTCATTAATTCTTCTTCCTGCAAGTATAATTTCCGGGTGGTGCCCCATCTGCTGGGCTTTATAAGCCAGGTAGTAAGGGTCCACACCAATGCAGTGGCCTCCTACAAGACCCGGGGTAAACTTAAGGAAGTTCCATTTGGTTCCTGCAGTAGCCAGTACAGCCTTTGTGTTTATATTCATTTTATTGAAAATAAGGGACAGTTCATTCATAAAGGCAATATTAATATCCCTTTGCGTGTTTTCAATAACCTTTGCAGCTTCAGCAACTTTAATACTTTCGGCCTTATAAATGCCTGCTTCAACAATAATACCATAAACATTTGCTATCTCTTCAAGAGATTCCTCGTCAATACCTGCAACAATTTTTAATACCTTGGTAACGGTATGAACCTTATCCCCCGGGTTAATCCGCTCGGGTGAGTACCCAACCTTAAAGTCTGCGCCGACTGTAAGACCCGACTCTCTTTCAAGCACGGGTATGCAGATTTCTTCTGTAACACCCGGGTAAACTGTGGATTCATATACCACAATATCCCCTTTTTTTAGATAATTTCCAATCATGGTGCTTGCGTTAATCAATGGATTCAGATCGGGGGTTTTATCCTCTGCAATAGGTGTGGGTACGGTAACAATGTAAAAGGATGCTTTGCTTAGAATCTTTTCATCAGATGAAAACTGAACCTTTGTATTTTTTAAAGTATCATCGCCAACTTCGCCTGTAACATCAATTCCTTTTATATAGTTATCTATTTTACGCTTATCGGTATCAAAGCCAATAACATTTATTTTCCTGGCAAACTCTATTGCAAGAGGCATGCCAACATATCCGAGACCTACAACAGCCAAAGTTTTTTTTCTCTCCAAAAGCTCTTTATATATCCCCATAAAAATAACTCCTTTTTATCTCTGTTATGTTATTGATTATATCGAATTTATATTCATTTTAAAAGAAGTTTTGAGATGAGTATTGCTAAATTTGATTTTTTACATTAATTTTGGTATTATTTACTTATAGATGGAGAGGTAAAAGTAATATGAAAAAGAAAAAAACTGTTTCCATTATTCTATCGGTTGTTTTTGGAGCGGTGGGAGTTCTTTTCATTTATACTTTTTTCAGCGCTGAAAGCAGGGGTGTAATCGAGTTTGTACTCGGTGCCTGCTTACTGTTCCTTGCAATCTTCAATTTATACCTTACATTAAAATCTTCAAGAAAGTGAGGTTCGTAACCGAAACCCGCTGTCTCCTTGTTTTCATCCTTTAAACCACCTGTCAAACCATGAAAATGCATCTTCCTGCATTTCTATGCTGAATTCATGTCCATTGTCATAAAACTTGAACTTAAATTTTTCTGACCTGCCCATTTTGTTATACACATTTTGAATAGCTTCACAGGACTTTTGCATACCTTCCAACGGGAAAAGTGAATCCCTTGAACATTGCTGAATAAATAGCGGGTTTGGTGCAGTTAAACTCATAACATCGGGCAACTCCATATAATTGGTGATTCCAGGTATATAAATCATAAATGTATGATTCCTCAACCGGTTAAATAATAATGAGGAATATGTAGGCATCCATCCTGTAACAACGCTGCATTTTATTCTGTCATCCAATGCGGCAAGATGAGCAGCCCTGAACCCACCAATTGATAAACCACAGCAACCTATTCTGTTTTTGTCTACATCCTCTCTTGTATATAAATAATTAATGCATATCCTGTCATCATGGAACAATATACCTGGCCAGGTGGTACCCGATGTGAAAATATGTTTTACAAGCAAGTCTTCAAATTTGGCACTGAAATTATTAAATTCTCTTATGTATTCATCCGAGCCATAATCCAAACTTTCAAAATTGGCACCGAATCTTTCCGGTATATCATCGGAAACCTCACTGATATTTAATTTCCTTGAACCAAAGTAAAATCCGTCAATACACAGAACAATATAACCCCTCTTAACTAATTCATTAGCCCATGAGCGCCCTCCATACGCTTTCTGCTTAAATTCCCTTAACAGTGGTGATTCATATTCCTGTTCCACTATTTTTTCCCTGCCGTAAAAGTAAAACCCACCGTGATCATGTATTCCGATTATAGCGGGGTAACACTTTTCCTGGTTTTCAGGTATAAGTACAGTACCTTTAACCCGTACATTTTTTGCTGTGCTGAACTCTATTTCTTCCTGCCTGTACCCATCTTTGTGTTTAACCTCCAGAACTTTGGCATCCAATGGAGCTTTCTCAGGGAAATAGTTCAGTAATTCGAATAATTTTGCCCGTGCCAGCACTTTCCACTGCGACATATCCGCCCAGTTCCGCGAAAAATAAGACAATTCAGGCTTATTACCGTCACTGTATTCTTTCAGAAAACCATAAAAATTTCCTATGTCACTTTTACCGTTAATATCTCTCATCTGTCTGCCTCCAGGTATATATTGGTTTCCGAACCCATTTGGGATTATTCCTTCAAAATCCTTCTGATTAGGGTGGGTTATAATTCCCGGCCCCCAGGCAGAAGCCCTGTCCCTTCTTCCGGACTTATATTACATACTTTTTCAAACTTCTTAATTTATTCACAATGTCGGAGCTAAGCTCTGCATCACAGCTTCTGATGCCCTGCTCCAATTGTTCATCGTTACTGAATGTTACAATGGGAATACATACAAAGTCCTGATGCGTCAGATAAGCAAGCTCCACTTCTATTAAACTGACATTCATTTTTTCGGCTGTCTTCACCAATTCATCAAAAATAAGCCTGTTAGACCGGGTATCATACCTGGCAGATATTTGTTCGGGTATGCTTTTTTGGTTGAGCAGTTTTGTAAAATACCCTTTAGCCGCAGCAGTATAAGCCATTGTATTCATACCGGTTTTTTTATGATGCTCGTAAGTTTCTTCATCCATAAATACAAGAGTTTTGTCAGTGATACCATTACTATTTATATCTGCCAGACTCCACATAAGCTGATTGCAGACAAAACCCGTTAAATTATGTTTTTTTGCGTAATTTTCAGCCTCAATAATCCTGTTCAGTGTCCAGTTAGAACAGCCATAATACCTGATCTTACCCTGTTTTTTTGCCTCTTCCAAAACATCCAGAAATTCTCCCGCCGGGATACCGGGATTGTCTCTGTGTAAAAAATACAGGTCAATATAATCGGTATTTAAATACTCAAGGCTTTCATTCAAGTCTTTCCAAACCCCTTCAGGGCTAATTTTTGAAAGATCCATATCTGACAGATCAGGATGCCCGCCTTTTGTGCTTATTACAATATCTCTTCTCAGGCCACTTTCATTAAGATACTCACCAATTATCCTTTCGCTTCTTCCTCTTATCCCAGGAACCCAATCCCCATAAATATGAGCCGTATCTATAAAATTACCACCCAGTTCAAAAAAACTTTCAAGCTGATGCTTAGCTGTTTTCGAATCAACAGAGGTACCAAAGTTTACAGTGCCAAGGCATATTGGTGAAACATGCAAATCGGTATTTTTAAGTTGAATTCTTTTCATTTCGAGTCCCTCTTTTTAATTTTTTGAATTAACGACAATTAATAAAGGCCTCTTCTATCATTTTCCCTTTTGAATTATCTGTTAAAACACTAAAATAATTATCTCTGAAACAAATAGCAGAAGTCAATAAAATTTCAACCATAAAACAAATCAAATAGGCTTTTCGGGAGGAAAGAAAAAGATTTTATCTGTTTCTTAGCAGAAGACATCTGCTTCCCAAAGCAGGTGACGAATGCCCGGGAGTCCTGATTATTTCCCCGACAGGGTGCCTGTTCCATCGTCTTGTTTAAATTCTTTTGGCACACAGCCGGTATATTTTTTAAACACTTTGCTGAAGTAAGAGGGATTATTTGAAAAGCCCGTTGCATTTGCAATTTCGTATATTTTTATGTCACCCGATGATGCTTTGATAAGCTCTTTCGCCTTTTCCATCCTAACCTTCAGCAGGTATTGTGAAAACCGCATGCCTGTTTCTTTTTTAAACAGTTTTCCCAGGTAGTCAACATTCAGATAAAGTATTTCCGATGCAATATGCTGAAGTGTAAGATTTTCATCATCTATATTCTCGTGTACGTACCTGATAACTTTTTCAATTACCTTATTCTGGCTGCTGATAACTGAATCATATGTATTTTGAGCCAACTTTATGGCAGAATCAAGGATAAACTGTTTAATCTCCGAAACGGTATTACATTCATTTATTTTTGTTATATTCCTAATCCAGGTATTAATCTCACAGTCCTCACAATGTTTGATTACAATAATATACAATTCAATACCACATGCCCGGACCCTGTTAATGTCATATCCACTCATTCTGTATGAGTTGAAAATAGAATTGATAATTGATTTTACAGATTTAATATTTCCGCTTCGAATAGCTGCAGAAAGCTCTTCGCTTTGGGTTTCGGTGTTTAAGGTATAATCGGTTTTGAATATGTTAACATCGTTCTTTGTAATAATTTTACCTTCGCCTAAGTAAAATTCAAATCTGATAATATCTTTTATTTCCCTGTACATCTGTGATACATTTGAAAAAAAGTCCTCGCTGCTTATTGCTACAGTTGCTTCTATATTAAAACTGGAAAAACACTGTTTTTGAGTTTTTTCAACCATCTTTGATAATTTGCTGAAATTTGTAAGGCTTGTTAATAGCACAACTGCAGTGTTTATAATAATGCAGAAAGTTACGTTTTCACTGCCAAAGATTTGCTCTATCAGACTCTTCAATGTAAGCAGCTTTACATAATCATGCTCATTTATTTTAAAAAGCAGCATCCGGTAAGGGCCTTCATGTATTTCAAATAATCTTTTGTATGCTTCCAGGTTCTGAATATTAGGTGACCCTTGAATAAGATCACGAAAAAACTGCTCCTTTGCTTGCGGAAAAAGCCTTTCAACATTTTCCTTCATTGAAGTTATGAAGCGTTCTTTATTCTCAATATCCTGAATGCGGGAAACGGCTTTTTGAACACTTTTCCTAATACTGTCGGCATCACATGGCTTTAAAAGGTATTGCATCACTTCATTCTGAATTGCCTTTTGAGCATAAGCAAAATCATTATACCCCGAAAGAATTATAAATTGAATTCCCGGCATGTTGTTTTTAACTTTTTCAACCAGTTCAATTCCTGTAAGTACGGGCATAAT
>ERZ773359.828-NODE-828-length-44330-cov-46.278645_pt1 | contig 44330 bp, 41 predicted proteins | sample MGYA00374955_ERZ773359 | MGnify/ENA primary metagenome ERZ773359 (study PRJEB29098, sample SAMN04486028) | biogas fermenter metagenome | study: EMG produced TPA metagenomics assembly of the Biogas fermentation microbial communities from Germany - Plant 4 DNA1...
AAAGAGATATGAAATAACTTAAAGAGATATGAAATAACTCAAAATAACTTAAAATAACTTAAATAAATATAAAAATAAATAAAATAATATTTTATTAAATAAAATTAAATAAAAACATATAATTTAATAATTTAATAATTAAATATAGTTCTTAAATGTTTAAAATACTTGCTTTAAGGTGTTTTTTTTAATTCGGCATATAGTTTATCCTATTTCAAGTTAAAACGAGCCACAAAAGGAGTTTTGAACCAAATTAAAGGATTTAAATTTTACTTTAAATAGAAAATAATTTTAATAAAATTAAATAATATATAATTAATATTAATTAGATAAAAAACATAATTTTATGATTATAAAAGATAAAAAAGTGAGTAATATATAATTATAAGTATTAAAAAAGGTTAAATAATCATTTATTTTGAAAAGGAGAGATTAAAGCAAGTAAAAATATTTTTAATTTTCTTAGTAATTGTGAGTTAGTAGAAGATTATGTAGAGGGAGAGGTTGTAAATGGATAAATTAAATGTATTAATGAGAGATATAGTAGAAAAGGAAGTTAAACATTATCAAAGTGATATTGAACTTGATTTAAAAATAATAAAACATGATAATGAAGATTGTAAAAACAAACCAATTTTTTATATATGGTTCACACGAGAAAATGGAACAGTTATGATGAGAGAAGATTTTATAACAGTTAAAAACTCTGCTGATAATATACTTTTTAATTTTTGGAAAGATATTATAAATGCCTATAGGATTAAAATAAATAAAGTTTGCCCTAAAAATATTTATGGAACAATAGAAAAAATAAATTTAAAAAAATACTATAAGGAAGTAAAAGAAAAAGAAAAGGAAAAAGAAAAAATTTTATGCAAAATAGAATTACAAGATGGTAAAATTATAGAAAAAGAATATGATTTTGAAGATGGATATTTTAATAGAATATTATTTTCGGAAAAATTAGATGTTTCAATGGTAAAATCCTTTAAAATTTTAGATTACATCTAAAAATATCTTAAAGATAAGTAGGGTTTAATACTCTGCTTATTTTTTGCAATAAATTAGATTAGGTTAAAATAAAGACATATCATTATTCATATATATAATTGCATATAATCAATATTAAATATATAATAATATAAAAGAAATTATGTGAGGTGCATTAATGATAAGTAATTACGAAAAACAATATATAAAAATATTAAAAGATGTTTTAGAAAATGGTTATTATGATAATAACAGAACAGGAATACCTACTTACAAATTACCACATAAAATAATGGAAATTGATTTACAAAAAGAATTTCCTATTTTAAAAAGTAAGTTTGTAGCCTTTAAAACTTCCGTAAAGGAAATGTTATGGATATATAAAGACCAATCAAATGATGTAACAAAACTTCATGAGCAAAATGTTCATATATGGGATAAGTGGGTAGATGAAAATAATACAATAGGAAAAGCTTATGGCTACCAAATAGCAAAATACAAGCAAGTAGATAAGCTTATTGAAACGTTAAAGAATAACCCTCAGGATAGAAGAATGATTATGTCTATGTGGAATATTGAAGACTTACCTGAAATGACACTACAGCCATGTTGTTATCAAACCTTATGGGATGTAACAGATGGACAACTTAATTGTATGTTAATTCAGCGTTCTGGAGATTTTCCAATTGGGGTGCCCTTCAATACTACTCAATATGCAGTTTTAACTCATTTAATTGCCCAAGTAACAAATTTAAAGGTAGGGAAATTAACTCATATAATAAATAACTGTCATATTTATGAAAACCAAATTGAAGGAGTTAAAGAACAAATAAGTGCTTATGAAAAATTAATTAACTGCAAAAATAGTGATGATGAAGAATTAAAAGAAGTGTTTAATTCAAATCCACAATTAGAATTAGATAAAGATGTAACAGATTTTTATGATTTTACAATAGATAAAATAAATCTTATAAATTATAAAAGTTTAAAGAAAATCAAAATGCCTGTTGCAAAATAAAGGAGCTAAAATAAAGTATGGAAGATTTAAGTTTAAAAAAAATAGATAAAGAAAATATTGACATAGATAGAATTCAAAAAGAATTTAGTAAAGAATTAGAGGATAAAATAGAAGGAAAAGTAATTGATATTAACAATAGAGAAGATGAAACAGCTAAAATTATACAATCTATATCAGAAAGCTTTATAAGATATGTATATCCATATTGTAAGAGAGAAAATGTAGATGTAGATTTTGATTATCAATTAAAGATTAACTATGAACAAGAAAGACAAATATTTTTAATCCAAGTAAAATCGGTAGAAAGTGAAAGGGTTATTGTAGATAATATTTTAAAATTATCAAAAATAGAAGAGGACAACCTATTTAAAGTAGATAAGATTTTATCCAAAGTTAGGATATAAATTTAAAAACATATATTAGGAATATTTTATATATAAAATATTCCTAATATATATAATATAAAATAACAATAAAAGATGAAAAATTGAGAAAGAAATGAGGGATATAGAAATGAATAGAGAAGAAAATAATTGTATGTATAATAGAGAAAGTGAAATAGATGAAAAGATAGAACAATATTTTATTGACGAAGAAAACGATATTGTTCAATATGAGAAAATACCGGGTAAACACTTTAAACATATGACTAAAGAAGAAATAACTTATTTATTAATGATGAAAGCAATGAGTTTAAGAAAAGGTGTTGTTTTTTCTAAACATGCAATAGATAGAATGAGAGATAGAAGGATAAGAAAGAGAGATGTAATAAAAGCTCTAAAAACTGGACAAATAATTGATTATAGATATATAGATAATAGTGAAATAGTAACAATTAGAAGTTGCTACCTAAATAGGGGAGATGAACAAGTTTATGTTGTTTTTGCTTTAAATAAAGGAAAAGTAATTACTACTTATTCTAATAGACATTTTGCAGCTAAATATAAAATGTCACATTTAGAAAGATATGAGGAAAATTATAAAATAAAGATACCAGAATATTATAAGAAAATAATTAAATTTTATCATGTTTAAATGCAATATTATCTATTTAATATTATATATTTTAAAATAAAAAAAATACTCTTGCCTTAAAAGGTAAGAGTATTTCTTTTTGTTAGGAAACTTCTCCTAACCATTTTTTAATATTTTTATAATTAAAGTTTTCTTTTTCTGAAAACATAATTAATTCTTCTTTTGCTCTTGTTATAGCAACAAATAGAAGTCTTAATTCTTCTTTATTTGCCTCAAATGAAGAAAAACCATCTAATTCTAAGAATACTATGTCATATTCCTTTCCCTTAGATGAATGAGCTGTTATTAGTGTTACAGCATCATAATTATTTTCATTACTTACATAGTTATCTGCCTTATATATTATTAACTTATTTAAATAATCAACTAATGATTTAATATCTTTAAAGTTATTAGCAATAATTATAGTTAATAATTGTTTTATTGCATCATCTTCCTTTGATAACTCACTTAATATAGAATATATAAATTCTAATTTCTTTAAATCATCAGATAAAGAATTATATTTTGCTAAGAAATTTTTCTTTTCCTCTTCTATGAATTTATAAAGAGTGTTATTTTCTAAAGCAAAATCAAAATCCTTAGTTTTTATAACTTGAAGATACTCGGCAAAGTGAACATCAAGGGAATTATCCAGTAAAAACTTAGAAAAGTTTATTAAGTTTTTAACTTTTGGATTTTCTATAAGCAGTTCTGGAACAGATACAACACTTGGAATACTTAAATTATTTAAAAGTTTATCCATTTTTAATAAAGATGTTCTTTTTCTGCTTATGAAAGCAATTCTTGAAGGATTTACTCCTTTTAGTTTTACATATTCCTCGATTTCTCTACTAATATTAGTTAAATCCATCTTCTTTAATAGAGGTTTTTTTCCAACTTTATCAGAATATATTTCTTTCTTAACTCCATTTGTGTCTTGTTTATTAACTATATTTGCAAGTTTACAAATTTTATCTGTTGACCTGAAATTTTGAACCATTTTAATATCTTGAACATTGTCAAAATAATTATTAAAATCAACAATATTGTTTCTATCTGCCCCTCTCCAACTAAAAATTGATTGAGAGTCATCTCCACAAACACATAATGATTGACAATATTTATAGTCATATAATAGTTTTAATAAATTAATTTGAAGAACATCACTATCTTGGAATTCATCACAAATTATATGACTAACACCATACTTTTTAATAAATTTATCCTCTGATAATACTCTATACGCCATAGGAACTTGGTCGTTGAATTCTATTAAATTTTTAGATTTTAAAAGTTCATTATATTCTTTATTCATTATAAGAATTTGTTCAAGGACTTTGTCTTTATAATCATAAAACAGCTTTAATTCCTCTGGTAAAGTAAGTTCATATTTTTTTATATTATCAAAAATATCTAACACTTCAATAACTACACCTTTTGCATTAAACAAATCCATAAATGGATGTTCATAATTAAATCCTTCCATAATTGGATATTTGTCTAAAATATTTTTTAAGATTTCAAATCTTTCAACTTTTTCAATAACACTTGGTTCTTCTGTAAATCCTAAAAATTCATATTCTTTTTTAATAATTTCATATCCATAACTATTAAAAGTAAATATTTTAAATTTACTCATATCATTATCTAATTTGTTTTCACTTAACCAATAAAATATTTTTTCTTTTAATTCTTCTACACCTTTATTTGTAAAAGTAATTAATAAAATATCTTGTGGCCTAACTCCTTTTTTAACTAAATTAACAACATTATTTGCAATTACTGTTGTTTTACCTGAACCAGCCCCAGCTAATATTCTATAAACACCTTTTTCTACATTGATAAACTCTTCTTGAGCATCTGTAAATGTAACTTTTGAAGGTGCTTTTGGAATAGTAGGTTTTAGTGAAAATCCTGTATAATCCTTTGAATTATAACTACAAATATTTAAGTAGGAACACATACTGCAACTTGATTTATTAGAACAAGTTTTACTTGTATCTTTTATTAAATCAGCAACTTCTAATTCAAGTTCAGAAATCTTAGAAGTATCATAAGTTGTTGTTGCACAATAAGTGTCTAATTTAAATTTTGGAGTTCCTTTTAATTCAAGCTCTTTTAAGAATATTATGCTTGAATAACAGTTGTAACTTGGAAACATATTATTTAAAAGCTTAAATAATAAAAATAACTCTTTATTTTCAGATAATTTTGTTATCTTTGTTTTTCCACCACGCTTTATGGTTTTTGAAGAATTTTTAAGTTTATAAATTGTAGCGATATTTGTATCTTTGTTAATTTTAATAAAGTCATAATCTACAACTATATCAATTCCATCAATATTAACAGTTCCACTATCACCCTTTATAAAACTTAAATTCTTTTCACATAAAGCTTCCTCTTCCGCTTTAAATTGCATTAATCTATTTTTTATAGTATTTGAATTGATTATTTTTTCGTGAGATGTATTGAATTTAAAGCCTTTTAATGCTTCTTCTAATTCTTCCTCAATAATCTTTTCTGTTAAATTTGGTAGTTCATACTTTTTAAAAATATTTTTTAATGCAATTGAGTTATAGTAACTTTTCCCCTTTGATGAATTTAATCCCATAAGTTGACTTTTAATTCCACAAACCTCTTTTTCAATGATTTCTCTCATTTTCATAAAAAACTTCCTCCTAAAAATTAAATTTAATTTATTTAAACCTTTTATCATATATATATAATATGTAATTATCTTTTAAATTATTTATTAAATAGATTTTTTATTTAATATATAATACATAAAATATATTGAATAAGATTTGCGTAAAATATAATATATAATAAGAGCAGAAGAATATTTAGAGGATTGTTTAGGACTAACACAGGTATTCTTATAAATGTCGATTTAAATGCTTCTTATCAAATAATAAGAAAAGCATTCCCCAATGTATTTTCGGAGGGGATAGAGGGTGTGGGGTTACACCCAATCAGAGTAAATGTAGCTTAGGCTATATTGACTGACAAATAATTTTATTAAAATCTTTAATTTTATTGATTGATTTTAATAAAATTAATAACCTAATTGGTTATAACAAGTTAAAAGAAAGGAAGTTAAAAATGACGAAAAATAAGAAGATAATTATTGGGATATTGCTTTTAGCAGGAATATTAATTTCATCAATTTATTTCATAAACAATAATAAAGAAATAAATAAAATGAATGAAATAGATTATGAATATGCAATTTTAGATGAAAGTGTTCTCAATACTGATATGTTAAAAAAATGGGTTGAAGAAAATTCTTTATCAAAGGGTGTTTATACTACAAATGATTCAGAATATACTTATGTTTTAATTAGTTATGGTGAAACAAATAAACCTGAAATTGGGATTTGTTTAGAAGATGTTAAATCGCTTAAAAACAATTCTGTTAAGATAGAATATAGTGTCATTTCAAATAATCAAAATGAAGAAGATGAAGTAGAAAATTATACACCAAAAATGATTTTAAGATTTAATAATAAAGATTTAAAAGTTACATCAGAAGAAGTTAATCCCTCTTAAAATATAAGAAGAACTCTATTAATTTAAATTAATAGAGTTCTTTTAATATTTCTTATTCATTTCTTTTTCTATTTCATCAGGGGTAAGACCTGCATATTCATCATTAACTAAATTTTTATGTTCTCTTTTTGGTTTTATATCATATATATCTATCTTTGTATCTTTCTTTTCTTCTTCTTTAAATAAAGTTTTTCTATTTATTCTATGAGAATTAACATTACCTTCTTTTCTAAAAATATCAAAAAGAGCCCCTACAAAAGAAACTGTATTTTTATATATATAAGAAATCATAAACCATATTGCAGATAAAAGTAATGCAAGTATAATTAATCCAATTAAAAAATCAATTGCTTGTTGAATAAATGTTACAATTGGATTTGGACTTACTTCATAATAAACTCTACCACTACCCATAATTTTCTCTCTCCTTTTTTCTTTATTATATTATATAATATAATACCAATAGTGTCAATTAAAAATTACATATAATATAAAATATACCCTATCTTAAAGATAGAGTATATTAATTATATTAATTATATTATTGAATTTCATTAAATATAATATCTTCTTTTATATTTCCTGAAATAACACCAATTAAGGCTTTTTCATTAACATTTGGGAAGAAGGCTTCATTTTTGAAAGTTTCTGAATTATTAGTTAATGTTGCTGTCAACTTAGAAGAAAGATATATTTTTGAACCTTTTGGAGCATCATCTGGAATTTTTATAGTAGAACTAAAACCATTTGCAATTTTATTATCATAATTAGTTTTTATTATTTTATGATAATTTTCTCCTATTACTTCTACACAATATTCACCATTAACAATAGATGTAGTATTTCCATCTAATTCTAAGGAATAATTAATATCAAAAGATATATTTGCACCAGATTTCATTTCCTGTGCTGGGAATGGCCAAGTAATAGGAGTGAAATTAGGTTTAGCTGGATTAACAACATCTAATAATCTAAATTGAGCAACTTCTAATGTTGCAATAGATATAACTTTACTATTAGTTCTATATACATTTCCAGCATTATCTTCAACTTCAAGAGTAACTTGTCCAGTTGAACCCATTTTTAAAGTCCAAGGAAGTTCCATTGTTACAGGATTTGTTGTTTTAGGAACATTAGGTATATTATAAACTGTATCTTTTTCTATAATAGTTGCTCTTTTTATTCCAGAATGAACATCTCTAAAAGAAATTTGTAATTTAACATTTCTTGAATTTGTTAAAGAATCACCATTATTTATAGATATGCTTCCTGTTGGTAATATTTCATCTAAGTAAATAGAAGCTGTTTTTGCTATACCTATATTTCCAAGAGAATCTACTGCTTTTATATAAACAGTTTTGTTAGAAGAATTTTCAGTTAAAACCCATGGAATATTATTTTGATAATTAACTTCTGTCCAATTTATATTGTCATTGCTTATTAGTAATTTAGATACTTTTGAATAATTATCTAATGCAGAAACATTTAATGTAACATTTCTAACTTTTGTATATGGTTGTCCATTATTAATAGTAAAAGTATTTATTGTTGGTCCAGTTTTGTCTAATATAATTTTATCGTAAACTTCACTTGTTTCGTTACCAGCAATATCTTTAAAGGTAGCAAAAACTGTTTTTAAACCCTCCTCACTATCTAATGTCCAATCTTTAGTTGTTTTATATACTTCATAAGGACTCCAATCACCAATCTCATTTCTAAATTTCATAAATCCCATTCCAGATAGCATATCTTCTGATTTAAGATTTAATAAAACATTTGGATTATTAGTAATTAAATAATTGTTTCTAAGACTATTTATTGGAACAGTTAATGTTTTTGAAGCTCCGTCTATAGTATTATACACAAAATCATAATCACCATTTCTATTTATAGTGTAAGTAAAAGAAGTATCACTAACCCAATTTCCATCAGGCAGTCTAACATTTTTTACATTCGTATCTTTGGTTATTCTCAAAGTAGTTGAGTTTTCTGTTTTATTTATTTCTTCTACATTTAAATCTAAATTTCCTGTATAGGCTATTGGATTTATTTGACCTATATTAAAAAAATAAAGAGATATAAAAGAAATTAAACCCATATTTTTAGTTTTCAAAATTATCGACCTCCATTTATATTATAATATTTATTTTATAATATAATTTAAAATCTATAAGGGAGTTTGTGAATATTGAATATATTTTCCAAAATATTTATAACTTATATATATTATACATTTTTTAATTTTATATTTTAAAAAAATGATTATAATATATGTAACATAAAAAATAATGGAGGTATATTTAAAATTGAAAAGCAGAAAAATAAATAAAATTTTAGTATCAATGATATGTTTAAGTGGTTTATCGGTAGGATTATTTGCTTATCAAAATTTTTATTTAAATAAAAATAATGAAAATATAATTATTTATGTTGCAAAAGAAGATATTCCAACTAAATCAATATTAACAAATGATATGTTTAAGCCTATAAATATTCCCAAAAGTGGAGTATTAGATATTTATGTAACCAACATAAATGAAATTATTGGAAAAGAGTTAAAAGGTGGATTGTTAAAGGAAGAACCTTTAACAAAATCAAGATTAACTACAAATAAAGATGAAAAATATAATTTAGAAATAAAATTAGAAAGTGATGTTTCAGTTCCAATAAAAAATAATGATTACATTAACACCTATGTAATACTAAAAGATTCACAAGGAAAGGTTGAAATAAGGAAAGTATTTGACACTAAACAAGTATTTGTAGATGGTATTGGAGCTCAATCAACAGATAGCGCAGAAACTATACAAAAAATAAAAGTTACAGAAGAAGAGTTAAATAATTATTATGATGCAAAAGAAAGAGGAAAAATAATTATTGCTAAAAATACATCATTAGATGGACAAGAAGACATTACAGATGAAAAGTACGACCCTAATAGTGAAGAAGCACAAAACGCAGTAAAAACAGAGGGTAAAGATGAAGAAAATGCAGTTAGCGTAGTAGAAAAGAAAATAGAAGAAGGGGAAACTTTAGACACCTTAGCTTTAAAATATAAAACAACCATAGAAGAAATTAAAAATTTAAACAATGGTAAATCTGATTTCAAAGTTGGAGATAATATAATTTTACCAGCAAATTAAGGAGGAATTTAAATATGAAAATGTTTGTTTGTATGCCAATTGTAATAGGAAATGGAAGCAAATATATTGCTACAAATTTATCTCATTACACAAAAATATTATATCCTACAAAAAAAGTTGCTTTAGTTGATTTTGATTTTAAAAATCCATATTTAGCAGAAAGGTTATCTTTACATGATACTATTCACTCAATAGATAATCTAATAGATAAAATAGATGGTAACTTTTTAAATGAAACCTTATTCTTTGAAAATATGATTAAATTAAAAAATGGTGTAGATTTGTTAAAAGGAACAAAAATCACTCATAATGTTAAGTTAATTCAAAAAAATCATATAGAGAAGATAATAAGTATATTAAAAAATAACTATGATTATGTCTTTATGACTGTTTCAAATGAGGTTTTAGCTGGTACAGTATATGGTTTATTTGAAGCAACAGATGTAGTTTTAGTTGCAAGAAATAATTATACTAACTTCAAGGAATTTAAGAAAGTTTTAAAAATAGTTAATAATTACAGAGCAAAAGATAGTAAGGTTCATTTAATATTAAATCAATTTGCAGAAACATCAGAAGTTACATTTAACGAACTATTTAATGGGACAAAAATTGAAAATATAGAATTAGTTCCTTACAATGAAGAAACCTTTGATAATAATGATTTAGATAAATCAAAAATTACAGGAAAGGTTTTTAAAAGTAGAAATACTTCACAGGAGTTATTTCAAAACATTTTAAAGAAATTATTATAATAGGAGGAATAAGCTATGAAACGAAAGTTGAATCCAATAAGAGTTGTAAACAATGAAGGAATAGTTAGGATTGTAGAAACAAAAAAAGAAATCCCTGAAAACATAACTATTTTAAAAATAGTATCGTTACATGATATTCCTATACAAGAATTTAATTTAAATGAAACACAATTTATCGAATTAGATGAAAAATTAAAAGAAGTTAAGGTACTTTATTTTGATGATAATAGAAATTATTTTGATTTTGAAATTTTGGAATTAATTGATAAAAGTTTAGAACTTGAAAAATTAACACCAGAAGAGATTTTCTATAACAAAGTAAAAAATGAAATAAGAATTGAAATGAATACACCTAATGGAACAGAAATAGAAATTTCAGCTCATACAGAATTGCTAAAAAAATCTATTACAGATTTAAACGCAAGAAAGTATATAGTATCTAAAATAAGGAAAAAATTATTATCTTATCCAGACTTAAGTGATGAAGAAATAGAAACTTTATCATATAAATTATATGCAGACCTTTATGGAATGGGAGTGCTGCAAGAACTTGATGATGACCCAGAAGTTGGGGAAATTATGGTAAATGCAAGAACATATCCAAAGTTTCATTGTGATATTTATTATATAAAAAATCAAACAAAATATGTTTATGATAAGACATTCAAAAGTCAACCTGAATTAGAAAATGTATTTAGAAAAGCTATAGAATTTGATAAAAAAGAATTAAACTCAACTGATAATGCCGAAATAGAAGCTATAAGACCTAATAGAGATAGAGTACAAATAATTATTCCCGATGCTTCTGAAAACTGGATAATGAATATAAGAAAATTCTCTAACTTCGTTCCAAATATGGAAATGATGAGGAAGAGTGGAACAATAGATGATTATAACGATAAATTATTTAAAGTGTTAATCAATGGTCTTGCCAATATAGGTATTGGTGGATATATGGGAACAGGTAAAACAACTCTTATAAACTTCTTATTAACTTATACTAAACCTATCACAAGGAAAGTAGTTATTGCATCTGTATCTGAAACAGATATTGAAAGAGTTCTAAAGGGTCATGATGTAGTAATATTAAATGTTAATGATGAAAAAGGTTTTACTTTCTCAAATCACTTAAAATCAGCACTAAGAAGTACAGCAGATAGAATTGTTGTTCCAGAATCAAGGGGAGAAGAATTTAAACAAATATACGAAGCTAACCTTAAAACTTCTGGAAACTTATTTACTGGACATGCTGTTGATGATGAAGCCTTTTTAGATGTGTGTGTTGAAATGTATAAATCAGCCCCTTCTGCACAAGGAGAAAATGAAGAGTATGTAAAAAATAAGTTAGCAAAATCAATAGATATTGTTGTAATTATGAGGAAAGTTGGAAATAAAATCAGAATTAAATCAATATCAGAGGTTATTGTTGAAAATGGAAAGTTTAAAGGATTTAATCCTCTTCAAGTGTGGGATTTTGACCCTGAAAACCCTTTAGAGGGCTGTTACAGAGTAACAGGAAATAAATTATCTGATAGGTTAAAAATGAAATTAAATGAACATGGTGTGCCTATGTCAGAATTAAAGGATTTATAGGAGGTAAAAATATGACTTTTATAGACATAATATTAAGTAAATTCACATTAGCGAATATTATTTCTGTTTCTATAAACTTAATTGTCTTTACAATATTAGTTCTGTTATTCTTAGGAATAATGGAACTAATGATTGAAAATTATAAAGAAAAAAAACTAAAAGGTTTGATTAAACAAAATCAAAATGTTTCAAAAATTCGGAATCTAACCTTTTTAAAAAAATTAGCAAATAATTTAGAAATAGTATTAAAGGAAAAAGATAAGGAATCTGTATTTAATTTAATCTTTTATTCTATATTAGGGTTTTCTTTATTTTCAATGATAGGTTTAATTTTAGTTAAACAAGTATTACTTGCAATAATAGCACCAATAGTAATATTAAAATTGGCAAATGAAATATGTATTCGACTTTCAACTGATTTAATAGAAAGTTTAGAAGAACAATTACCTTTTGCAATAGATAATATCATAAGAATATCAACTAAATATTCAGATATTAAAAGTATAATTTATGAAGCTTCAAGAACTTGTGAACAACCAATAAAGGGGATATTAGAAAATATATCAAGAGAAATGTTATCTTCACCAGCAGATGAAGTTTTAATGGATTATGCTGAAAAGTATGATAATGTTTGGTTTTATAGTGTAATATTCACTCTTATATCTTATTTAGAAGATTCATCAAAAGAAGAAACTATTAAAAACTTAAAACATTTAAGAGATATTCTTGAAAAAGAAAATTTAACGAAAAAAGCAAGTGTAACAGATAAAAGATATGGAGTTATGGTTAATTTAGTTATATCTATATTAGGAGTTGTAGGATTTGTAATTAATTTATTAATCACTCCTAACGCTAAAGTATTTTTCTTCTCAACCTTTAGTGGGCTTTTGTGTTTTGTTTTGGGATTTGCATGTTTTGTTTCAACCATATTTATAAACATAAAAATGTCCAAAGTAAAAAAAGAATAGAAAGGAGAATTTTATGTCACATTTATATTTAGTACCATTAGTGATAGCTATAATTATTGGATTTGTGCATCTTATAACAATAGAAATTAGCAGAAAAAAAATGATAGATAAGCCTTTTTTAAATGAGCTTTCAAATGAATTATATGTTTTATCTTATTCTATTCCTTTTAGTTGGTTTATAAATCCAAATGAAAACGACAAAAGAGTTAAAGATTTAAACAAAATTATAATAGATGCTAATGAAAGCCATAGATTGAATTATAGGGTTTATGTAACAATTCAAATATTGATATTTTTAGCATCAATTGTATTATTTTTCCTATTTTCTTTAATAGCAAATAATAGTGTAAGTATTATTAAATTTTTATTTAATATACAAATGGATTTAACTTCACCAGACTCTATTTTAAAAATGAAAATAATTATTGGAATGGTGTTAATGTCTTTTATTTTAATTCCATCAATGTATTTAAAAAGGAAAGCTAAAAATAATAAATTTTTCTTTTTAAAAGATTTGCCAATACTTCAACTTTTTATAATATTAATGCTTAAAGCAAAGAGGCCTTTAGGAGAAGTTATATATGTTTTAAGTACAACAAATACAAGATATAAATATATATTTGCTACAGCTTATAGAATGTATGTTAGTGATAAAAATTCAGCTATGGAATATCTATATAATGCCTTTGAAGATACTAAATTTGCAGATACAATTTTAGTATTAAAAGAATATGGAGATTATTCAAAAGCAGAAAGTTTAGCTGTTCTTGATAATAACTTAAAAGATATAACAGAATTTACAAATACCTTAAAAAGAAGAAAAGATATAGGAGCAAATGTATTTTCTCAATTATCTCTTGCAGTTCCATTCTTATCAGTAATATTATTAGCCTTTTCACCATTGGTTTATTACGGAATAAATCTATTAAACGTATAAAGGAATTATAAATATTCTTTTTTGCACTATATGGAGGTTTTGAACATTTTTTTGTTATATAAATTAAACATTTAATATATTATATAAAACAATAATTTACTTTAACAAAAACTATTTTAATTGTTTTTTTAAACATTAAACAAAAAAATAATCAAATTAAAGCAAAAATAATTATAAAATAGGTTATTTTTTTATATTATTAAAGTAAAACAAATAAAAAAACAAAATATAATTAATATTATGGAGGAAAAAAAATGAATAAATTTTTAACAAAAATAAAAAAATCAAAGGGATATGTGTCAATAGAAACAATCGTAGTAGCGGGATTAGTAATTGGAGTTGGAGTTGTTGCATTTATGGCTTTCCAAGGTAGAGCTAATAAAATTACTTCAAGTTCACTTAACAAAGTTGATGAAGCTACAAGTCAAGCAGTAGTAAATAATACTATTGATTAATAAAGGAAGGGGCATAATTTGTATGCCCCTTTTTGCTTAAATAATAAAATAAGGAGGACTAAATGAAGAAAATGAAGAAAAAATTAAAAAATAAAAAAGGTTTTATTGCAATAGAATCTTTAATTGCAATATCTGCTTTATTATTTTTCTTTGTATTATTTGTTTCTTTTTTAAGTTATACAATCCCAAAAATATCTTTAGAAAAAGAAGTTCAAAACTTAGCCCAAATTGCAAAAAAACAAGGAGGTTTGACAGATAAAACATCTCAACCAGTAAATTCAGATATAGAACTGTTTAAAGATACATTAGAGAAAATGGGTTATGATAAAAACTCAATAGTGATAGAAGCTAAAACTATTCCAAGTGGTCAAATGGCAATTGGAGTAACACCATTAAATGAGGAAGGAAATAATTATATAAAAAGAGATAGTAAAGAACTTATAGAAATAACAATCTCAATTCCTGCCGATAAAAGCGTTTTTAATGTACCATTAAAGTTTTTTGGAATAAAAAATAATTTAAGTGGTGTTTATTATTTTAGAGAAGTTATAGGGTCAGAGAGGTGGTAAGTAATGCTTAAAAAGTATTTTAAAAGTCAAAAAGGTATTACAACCATAGATACTATAGTTTTTTTATCAATAGCTTTACCTATAATGATATTTTTTACGGTAGATTTTCCACTTATGATGGCAACAAATAGAAAGGTAAAAGCAACCTTAGATAATGCAGCCTCAACAGCAATACTTCAAATGGATGAAACTAAAGTTTCACAGGGGGAATTATATATAGATGAAGTAGAGAGTAAAAAAATGGCTTTAAAAGTAATAACAGAAACCTTTAATTTAAACAATGATTTAACTTTAAAAGAAAATTCAATAATAGCAGGTACTCCAATAATTGATGTAGTTGTCATAAACAATGTTGTAAACACTAAATATTATGATACTTCTAATGGAAGATTTGAAATAAAGAACCCATCAGTTCTTATATATGGAGAAGTTCCAGTTAGAGGAACATTCTTTAGTCACTCTCCTAAAACTATAAAATATACTGCAGTTGCACAAGTTCAATTTAGGGAGTAGGTGTAATTAATAAAAATGATTGCATTATGTGTTTTTGTAACATATATATATTTTTTATTTATATGTAACAAGTATTTAAAAACAGTAAAATTAAAAGATTTTGAAGAAGAAACAAAAGAATTAATAGAAGATGGAGTAGATTTTTCAAATGTAAATATGGAAGAAATTCAATTAAATAAAGGATTTTTCTCGGATAATATATTGATGATTTTTGCTTCATTATTAATTTTCGCATTATATATAATTTTAAATAAACATTCAAACAATATTATTAGTATAGCGATAATCCCTCTTCTAACAACATTATTTATTATAGATGTAAGAATGAAAGAACTACCATTTAAAATAACTAAATATGTATTATTATTAGGAATAATAAATTTTATTTATAATTGTTTTGCAAATAAATCATTTGATTTATATTCTGCAACTTTATCTATATTTGGAATGTTTGCTTGTTATGCACTTATTATATTCTTAACAAAAGGAGCACTTGGTGGTGGTGATTTACACTTAATAACCTTCTTAACTTTCTTTGTAAATTCTAACGATATTCAAAAATTATTAATATGGCCTTTCTTTATTGGAAGTATTTATGGATTAATACTTTTAATAAGAAAAAAGGATTTGAAAAATTATAAGTTTGCTTTTGGCCCTTTTATTATAATTTCATATTTTCTAATTGTATTTTTATAAACATAAAAAAAACTCCTATTGTATAGGAGTTTTTAATTTAGCAACAAACTTTCTGCTAAATTTATAATATCAGAAGGTATTGGATTAATTAAAGTTCTTTTACCAAACTCTATTCCCCTATCTTCTAACAAGTTATGTTCCTTTAAGATTTTTACGGCATTAAAGAAACTTTTTTTATCGCTAAGAGAAACTTCAACATTATTTTCTCTTAACACTTTATTTTGTTTTACCGTTCCGAAAGTATAATTTTGATTATATTCCCATATTTTTTTTAGATTATTTCCAATTTCATTTTTTGGTAAATAATTTACTATATTACCAGATTTAATAATGTTCCCATTTTTATTTAATAAATAACCGTTAATTCCTATTACTTTCAATTTTTCTCTTTTTAAAGTTTCAGCAGAAATACTTTCTACTTCCTTAACTTCTAATAATACTTTAACATTACTTCCTAAATATAATACCTTTTTCATAATAAATACCTCCTACAAAATATGTAATAATACATTCCTAAATTTTAATATTTTATATTATATAAAATATATATTATATATATTACAATTTATATATTATATATATTACAATTGGCTTAGCCGAAAGCTCATGACTTTAGTCACGTGGAGTGTCAAAAGTGTAATACTGAATTTTGTATTTAAATTTAAAAATTAAGACTATATTTATATAAGGAGAATTTATGAATAAGAATAGGAGGAATTGTAATAGATGAAAAAAATATTCTTAGCTATTGGAGTTGAAGATTTCGAAAACTATTTAAAAAAAATTAAACCAATTATTGAAAAACATTTAGGGGAAACTGTTGAATTTACAGGAGAAACTGTATATAGAGGGGGTATAGTACAAGGTGTAACTTATTATAAACCTGATATAGTGATAATAAGAGAGGGATTACCCGGTAACGAAGAATTTTCTGAAATAATATTAAATCTTAAATTAAATTATCCAAATATTAGAATTATATTTTTAGCTGGCAATAGAGAAGTTGGAGATGCTTTACTTGCAACATTAGTTCAATACGGAATATATGATTTAATTATTGGGAGTAAATTAGATTGTACTGAAATAATAAAGAAAATAATAATACCAAATACATTATCAGATGTAGCTCATTTCTTGCCAAAAATAAAAGTAGATGAAAGAACTAATAAGAAAATATTTGAAGCTCCAGAAATACCGAATTTAACTACTGACCAACCACAGGTGATAAAAAGTATAAATGATTTTGATGAAAACATTGAAGATGATTTAAATAAAAACATACAAGTAAAAAATAGCATAGAAGAAATACAAGAAGAGGCACGAGAAGAAACAGAAGAAGAAAAATTAAGGAATATGAGGAATATTCATGTTCCTAAAACTAAAAATATAAAATTAGATATAGAAAAAGATATTCAAAATAAAAAAGTAAATACAGATGAAAAAAGAATAAATTATACTAATGAAAAACAAGAAGGTTCTTTTTTTGGTAATTTGTTTAAAGGAAATAAAAAGAATGTAGAAAGAGTATCACAACAAGTATTAACCTTTATTGGAGGAAGTAGAGGAACAGGAAATTCTCAAATATCTTTTAATATAGCATTAGATTTAGCAGAAAGAGGATATAAAACTATATATATGGATTTAAATGATAAATTTAGTTCTATTAGTTATATATATCAACTTGGATATTCTGATGCTGGTATAGAAAATCTTTTAAACTCATTTAAAACATCTAATTATACAAATATGAATTTAGGTATATCTAATCCATCAAAAATATTAGCTGTTACAGATAAAGATGATTTTTTATATAAAACTTACTCTAAATTGCCAAAGAATATAGATTTTCTATTCTTTTCAGAAGATTATATGAATAGAGATTTAAATAATACTAATCCAGAAATAGTTGAAGGAAAATATTTAAAGGATTTAATCATATATTTATTTACTAATAATAGTTATGATTTCATAATTATTGATACTCCATCAGATATATATAATGAATTAACAGAAAATGCATTGATTTATTCAAGTAAAATATTCTTTACTATAACTCAAGATGTTGGAGTTATAGGTAATCATATAAAGGATTTAAAAGTCATGATGAAAAAAGGAATAAATTTTAAGGAAAAATTCTATTATTTATTAAATAAGTATGAAAATGCAGGGATAAGTAATAGGGATATAGAAACCTTAATATCTAATGATTTAAGATTTAAAGGGTTAGATATGATAACTATTCCTAACATAAATAAAGAAATATTAACTAATAATTTTGAAGGTGTTCCTTTAATTTGGAATGTTAAATCAAAAGAATTTAAAACGGCATTTTCAAAAATAATACAAACAATAATAAATTAGTCTTTTAGAAAGGAGAACTATTGGTGAAAAAAAATAAACTGATAAAAGTTATATTATCCTGTGCTATTACTCTTGCTTTTGCAGGTGCAGGAATAATGTTCGTTCAAACACAAATTAAACCACAAGAAATTTATAAATTTAGTAGAAATATACCAATTAACACAATCATTCAGGAAGGTGATTTAGTTAAAGATTACATTCCACAATCTGCAGTAACTAATGATATGGTAACAAATATAGATGAAGTTTTAGGAAAGGCAGTTGTAAATAAATCTTTTGCTGGCCAATATATAGTGAAATCTCAATTAGTTGAACCTAAAAATGTTGACCCATTTGAAGAAATGGATTTAACAAATTATAGAAAAATATCTATTTCAATTGAATCCAAAGATGCAATTGGTGGTAATATAAAAAGAGGGGATAGAGTAGATTTACTTGCAATTAGAGAAGGAGAATACTCTGGAGAAGCTGCTGTTGAAGCTAAATTATTTATGTCAAATGTACTTGTTTATAATGTTATAGATGATGGTGGAAGAAAGTATGTTGACCAAACAGAAGGTAATTCCGCAATATATAATGAAAATGGTGAAGCTGTTGAAAGTGGAAATCTTTCAATAATAACATTAGCTGTAACTGCTGAACAAGCAGAAGAAATTGAAGCAAGACAAGCTGCTGGACAAATAAAAATAGTTGGTAGATTTGAAGAAAGTATAAATGCAAATACACCGGGAAAAGTTATATATGCAGATAAATTATAGATAAAATAAACCCTCATTGTGTAATGAGGGTTTGTTTTGTTATAATTCAAAAAAACTTTATATATTTTTATACAGCAGAGTATATTATAAATAATTATTAAAATTAGTTTAGGGGGAATTTAATGAAAAGATTGTTATTAGCAACAGGAAATCCTAAAATTGACAATGCAGTAAAAATAAAATTATCAAAAGAGATAGATTATGAAATTATAGGTTCTGTTGACTTAAAGAGAGATTTAATAAATAAAGTAAAAGAAGAAAAACCTGACCTTGTAATAGTTTCAAAAATTTTAGGTGGGAAAGATTATTCGATATTAGAAACATTATTAACAATTAGAACTGAAAATCCAAACACAAGAATTATATATTTAGCTGGACATTTAGATAGTTCAAATAAAGAAAAAGTAAATGAACTTGCAACTTTAGTTATGTCTGGGGTTTATGATATTATCCATGAAAGAGATGTTTCATTAGATTTAATAAAAGAATTAATTAATCACCCAAGAGAAAGAGAACAAGTATTATATTTAATTAAGCACATAAAAACAAATGTAGTTTATGAAGAAGAATTAGTTGAAGTTGAGGAAGTAGAAGATGTAGAAGATATTGAAGAAGAAGGATATAAAAATGTATTCTTAGTTTCTTCTATAAAACCCGGTACAGGAAAATCCTTTGTATCAACTAATTTAGCAACATGTATTGCAAAATATGGAAAAAGAAAAGAAAATGGAGAAAGACCAAAAGTTGCGATAATAGAAGCTGACCTTCAAAATTTATCAGTAGGAACAGTTCTTAAAATAGATGATGATAAAGAACACAATTTAAAAACTGTTATGGATAAAATATCAACTATTATAGATAAAGATGGGAATTTAATAGATGATAGATTGCAAATAATGACTGTTAATAATTTTATTGAAAATTCATTTCAACAATATGACCTTGCAAAGAATTTATATGCTCTTGTTGGTTCACAAGTTAGAATGGAGGAAATAAGTGATGTAAAACCTTTATATTATGTATATTTAATAGAAAAGGTATTAGAAGATTTTGATGTAGTTATAATTGATACAAATTCATCTTTAGCACACACAACAACTCTTCCACTTTTAAAAATGTGTAATACTGCTTATTATGTTATAGATTTGGATTTCAATAATATATCTAATAATATTAGATATAAAGAAACATTAAAAAATATAGAAGTTTCAGATAAGATAAAATATGTATTAAATAAAGATATAACCGAAGAAAATAGAGAATTAACTAATAGAATTTTAGTTGAACCATTAGAATTTAATGCTGATAGCATAAAAGAATTAGGTTTTGATTTAGTTGCTCGTATTCCAGAATTACCAATAGAGGTATTTTTAAATAGACTTTTTGCTGGACAACCAGTTATTTTAGACAATAAAGATTATACTTTAAAAGTTAGATATGAAATATCAAAAATAGCAAATGAAATATGGCCAATTGAAAATATAGATTTAATTGAAAAGGATTATGAAAAGTATAAAGAAAAGTTTTTTGCATCAAAAACTAAAAAAGGTGGATTATTCTTTAGAAAATAATTTTTAAACAAGTTATTAATTTAACTTGTTTTTTTATTAAACTGAACTTGGTTCAGTTTTGTTATACTTATGAATATAAATTTAAATTTTTTGAATTATGCTTATTATTTGAATAAAAAATATGTAAAAACCTTATAGTCGATATTATAGAAAAATATAGAAAGGAAAAGATAATATGGCTATAGAACAAGATTTTAAAAGTTTTAAGCAAAATATAATGAAATATTCTAATGTTAATTCAAAAAATTCTTTAGTGTTATCTTATGAAGATGCTTATGAAAAAATTATTAATGATGAAGAATTTAAAGAAAAGATTAGTTCAGAAATAGATGATAGACTAAATGATAGAAAAAATGCAAAAGCTATTGTAAAAAATAAAGAATATTTCAGAGAACTTAAAAAGAATTACAATTTTCTAATAACTGAAATTGTTATTAAAAATAATATTACAGTAAGAGGTTATACAGATAGAACAAAATTAATAAGTGATTTTGTTGAAGATATGGTTGGTTTTTCTGCAATTAAAGACTTAATGTATGATGATGATGTAACAGATATATATATATTAAAATACGATAAGATTTATTATGAATCAAGAAAACATAGTAAACCAGTAAAATTTAAAGGGAAATTTAAGAATGAAAAAGCATTTAAAGATTTTACTGAAAGATTACTAAGAGAAGCAAATAAAGGTGTTTTAGATAATGGTGAAAATAAAATTATTGACTTTGACCTTTATGGAGATAGATATAATGCAATATCACCAGCAGTATCACCAAATGGTATAACACTTACTATAAGAAAACATAATGAAGACCATATAACATTAAAACAAATCATAGATAGTGGTTGTATGACACAAGAAGTTGCAGATTTCTTAGGAAAACTAATTCTTGGAGAAACAAATATGATTGTTGCTGGTATAACAGGTTCAGGGAAAACAACTACAATGAGAGCATTACTTGATTACTATGTAACAATATCAAATAAACGTATGCTTGTTTGTGAAGATACAAGAGAGTTGTTCCCTACAAATGACCATACATTAGAACTTGTAACATCAATGGGTGATAATGAAAAATCATCTATAGGATTAAGAGATGTTATAATTTTAGCACTTAGACAAAAACCAAGATATATAATCGTTGGAGAAGTTAGAGGTCCAGAAGCTGAAAGTGCTGTTGAAGCCGCTTCAACAGGTCACTCCACAATATTTACAATGCACGCAGGTAAGCCCATAAATGCAATAGATAGACTTGTTACCAAATATTTAATGCAAATGCCAAACTTAGGGATAGATGTTGTAGAAAGAATAATTGGTTCTTCTGTTGATTATATAGTAATCCAAGATGACATACCTAATATTGGAAGAAGAATAACATCTATAACAGAAGTTGAATATGATTATAATGCAAGAAGAGTTTCTTTAAAACCAATAGTAAAATTTAATATTCGTAAAAATAAATTTGAATTTGTAAATTATATATCTTTAGATAAAGCTGAAAATATGCTTAGAAAAGGTATTAAATATACTGAATTAAAACAATATGTTAAGGAATGGCAAGAAGAAGAATTAGAAGATTAATATAATAAAGTTGATTTTATTATATATGTGCAAAAAATAATTATAAATACAACGAAATTTAAATATTATATAAAAACATTTTAAAAATAACTTTAAAAAATAGGTGGTGTATTACTTTTGAATAAGTATAATATTTTAAGTGCTTTCCTAATTATTTTTGCAATTATCATAGGTTTACTAATAGGTGGAGCAGATAGTGATAATGAAAAAAATAAAATAAAAAAATCAAAAAAAGGAAGGTTTCAAGGAAAAAGCAGAAGTGCTAAAAACTCTTTAAGAAAACAATTGGCAAATGCCTTAGATGAAAAAGCTGATGTAACTAAAAAATATGAAATAGAAACATTGTGTATTCAAGCTGGATATAACATATCCTATGGGGAATATTTCATTATAAGATTAACTTCAACAATATTAATGCCAATAATATTTTATATATTAACTAATAATATATTCTTAATTATTTTGTTTGCAATTATTGGTTATGGTATTCCGGGGCAATTTTTTAAGACATTATCAAATAAAAGAAAAGTAAAAATGGAAAAACAAGTTGGTTCTTTTATGAGAATTGTTCTTGAAAGATATAAAATAACAAGAGATATGGCTTATGCTATGAAACAATCTTTACCAGACTTTAGGGGTAACGAGCCTTTTTACACTTTATTAAAGTCATCAATTGCTGATTTAGACATAGGTAAAACTGTTGAAGATGTATTATATAATTTGGCAAGAGTAACAGGTAATAAATATTTAAAAAGATTTTCAGATTATTATAGTATGACAGAATCATTGGGAAGTCATTCAGATAAATTATCTTTATTAAATCAAGCTTATATACAATATGAAGAATTTGAAAAAACAAAATTATCATTAAAAGATAAAATTAATGGTCCGGTAAGAGAAGCATATATAATGGTGGGTTGTGTTCCTATATTCTTCTTATATCAAGCTTTCTTTACAGAAGGATATTTAGATTTTATGTTAAATGACCCAACTGGACAATTAGGATTAGCTTTATCAATTGGTTTATTACTTGGTTGTGTATGGTTCATAAACTTTAAAATAGGTGGCCCTATTGAATAAGGGTTATCAAAGGAGGTATAAAAAATGAGTAGTTTTTTGATGGCTATATTAATTTTAGGTGGTAGTGTATCTGTATTTCTATTATTTAGTTTTTTATTTGATTTATTATTTTCAAAAACTGATACTTCTTTATATAAAAAGAGAATGAGTCAACTTAAAACAAATGGAAAAACCAAGGTTTCAGATGAAGAAAGTGCAAGACAATTAATAGAAAAAATCACTTCCCCTATTGCAAAAAAAATAATTCCTAATTTAGAATACAAAGAAGAAAAAGAAAGCAAACTTGCAAAAGAATTAGAAATAACAAAGTGGAATAAATATTATACTCCAACTACATTTAGAGCTATGAATTTAACTCTAAAAATAGCCGCAGCAATACTATTTTTAGTGGTATTCCAAGAATCTTTAATTTTTGCATTAATTCTATTAATAATAGTTGGTTTTGGAATAAACTTTTTATTTTTAAACTCTGTAAAAGAAACAAGATTTAAATTATTAAGTGCTTTTCCAGAAGTAATAAAGATAGTTCAAGGTTATTTATCTGCAAATCAACCATTACCAATTGCTATTGAAAATTCTTTGCCTTATGTTGATGAAGTATGGAGAGAATTATTAAGAGAATTTGTTATTAATGCAAGAGTATATTCACAAGAAGAATGTATAGATATGTTATCTGATAAAGTTGATATTTTTGAAGTAAGAGAGTTCTGGTCATTAGTTAAACTAAACTTAAAACAAGATATTGATATAAAAGAATCTTTTGAAAATCAAGCAGATAAAATTAATAATTTAAAGGAGTCTATTATAAATGATAAAATTGAAAAAAGAAAAAGTTTTTCAGTTATTGTTCAAGGGCCTCTTCTATTAGACATGATAGTTATATTTGGACTTCCAACCTTTGTGCAAGTAATGAATTCACTATAACATAAAACCAATAATTAACAAAAAAATTTAACATATAATTCGTTTTTTTGTTATAGTTTTATTGTAAAAATATTAAAATAGAATATAAAATCAAAATAAAAAAACAAAATAAAATAAAATATTATGGAGGAAGAAAAATGAAAAATTTAATGAATAGAATAAAATATGTAATGCAAGGTGAAGATGGTGCTTCTAACTTAGAAATAGTTGTATGGTTTTCAGTAGTTTTAATGATTGCAACAGCATTATTCTTCTTCAAAGATGCAATAGTAAGATTTACACAAAAAACTGGCAACAAAGTAAATGCATTAAATTTAGAATAATTTAATCAAAAAAGATAGTTAATGATTTAATTTCATTAACTATCTTTTTTTATTAAACTAAAATTTATTATAAATAAATTTAATATTTTATATAATATAAAAATTCTTAAATCTTTGGAGGTGCGAGAGATTATTAAAAATAAAACTATAAAATTATTAAAAAATAAAAAAGGTATGTCAACATTGGATTTTATTATAAATGTGTTCATATTATTGATATTATTTGCATTTTTAATGGACTTGTTTGTAATTGCTTATAGACAATATCAAGTAACTCATTTAACAAATGATGTAATAAGGGTTATATCAAAACAAGGTGGAGTTGCAAGAAATACGCCATATAATTTTCCCGGTGGAAATGAAAACTATTTAACAAAATCTGAATTTGAACAATTGATGAAAAATAGACTTGAAGGTATGAAAATAACAAATTACAAAATATCTTTATCGAAAAAGAATCCGAGTTATCCAAGTGGAGAATATACATTACACTATCCAAATTATAGTCAAACAGATTTTAATGTAGATTATCAAGAATATATAAAATTAGAAGTAAAATATGAATATAAATGGAGTTTAATTAGCAGTTTTCTTCCGATACCATTAAAAGGTGAATTTGTATCAACTAAAATAGGTTATTCTGAATATAAATTTGACTATAATGATTGGGAAGGTGAGTTATAATGAGAAAAATAAGAAATCAAAAGGGTGATATATCATTACTTGGAATATTAATAGTTCTTATTGGTATAACAATGATTAGTGGTTTTTTTAATATAACAAAAAAATCTTGGGTAAAAAGTGAATTACAATCAATTTTAGATATATCTACTATAAATGCATTATCTCAATCTATTGATAGAGATAAAATGAGAGAACAAATTTATCAAATAAAGGGAACAGGAAAATATGTAGATACAAGAGGAGGATATCCAACTTATGGAGATGACCCTGCTTATAAAGACGTAATAAAAAACAACCTATCAAATGAATTAAAGAAAAATATAAAAGCTTCTAATGGAACAATAATATCTTATGATATTAAACATTTTGATAGTAATTTAGAATACAATTCAAAAGGAGTAAATTCAAATAATTCTTCACAATTGAAACCACAATTGTATATGGAAGCTGTAATACTTCTTGATATAAAAAATGTTAAGGATTTTGATAACTTAAATAGTTATAATTTAGAATTTAAAAATGCAATATCAAGTAATATATCAAATGTAACCGTAGTTGAAACAAAAAAAGATGGAATAACAACAATTGCTGTTAGAACTACATCAAGAATTGTATTTAAATAAGGAGAACTTCCTATATTTATAGGAAGTTCTTATCATTCATAAAAAAAGAAGTTTATTATGTAAAAATTTCTTATAATATATATAAAAAATAAAACTTAGGAGATGTATGTAATGATTGAGAAGTTATTAAATAATTATATGGAAGTTTTTAAAAATCCTTTGGTGTTAATTATAATGTTTTGTTTTTTAAGTTATTCAACCTATACGGATTTAAAAAATAAAAAAATTTATACAGTAAGTAATGGATTATTCTTATTATGTCGTATTATTTTAATTTTTATTCCTGTTTATAATTTAAAATTTAATTTAAATTCTTTACTTGGTGGAATTGGAGTATGGTTATTAATGATAATTCCAGCAGTTATTGTTATGGCAAAGATGGGGGGAGATATTAAACTTGGGATTGTTTTAGGTTTATATCTTGGTTTAGATTTATCATTAATATTTTTAATATTAACAGTTATAATTTCACTTATTCATTTAGGAATAAAAATATATATAAAAAAGGATATGACAACAAAAACTTATGTTCCTTATGCTCCTTATTTTTTAATTTCTTTCATTGTAATGATGTTGTTTAGCTTTTTAATTTAAAATGTAGAGTTGTTACTTTTTTTAAAATATAGTATAATATATAAAACATAAAATATATAAAATAATTAATAGGGAGTGAATAATATGATAGAAATAGAAAATTTATCCAAGGAATATTCTATAGGACAAAAGAATGTGCAAGTCCTTAAAAATATTTCCTTAACTATACCAAATGGAGAATTTATATCTATTGTAGGACAATCTGGAAGTGGAAAATCAACTCTTATGAATATAATAGGAGGGTTAATTAAACCAACGGAAGGATTAATTAAATATAACTACAAGGATATAACAAAATTAACAGAAAAAGAATTAACTAAATATAGAAGAGATACTATCGGTTTTGTTTTTCAAGATTTTAACTTGGAACAAAACGAAACAGTTTATGAAAATATAATAATGCCGACTATTTTTGCTGGTCATTTAGATAGAAAAAAAAGAGTTAATGAAGCTTTAGATAAAGTAGGATTGAAACATAAAATAAATGATAAAGTATCTACTTTAAGTGGGGGAGAAAAACAAAGAATTGCAATAGCAAGGGCATTAATTAATAATCCTCAAATAATATTAGCAGATGAACCTACTGGAAATCTCGATGTTAAAAATGGAATTGAAATTATAAATGTATTAAAAAATTTAAGTAGAAATGGGTATACAGTTATAATGGTTACTCACAATATAGAACATGCAAGAGAAACTGATAGAGTGGTAAGAATAAAAGATGGAGAAATACAAAGTGTATATTCATTATCAGAAATGAATGAAAATGATGTGAATGATGAAATAAAGAAAAACAAATTAATTAAATTACAGCAAGATATTGATAAATTCCTTACATCATTAGATGATGAATCATTTAACTATATTTTTTCTGAAAAAATATTGAAAAAGAAAATTTCAAAAGTAAGTGAAATAAAAGAAATATTAAATATTGAAATTTTAAAATTAAAAGAGGGAATTAGATAATTTAAAATTTAAAATCATTTTAATATGGTTTTGATTTAAAATTAGAAATCAAAAAGGAGAAGTAATATATGAAAATTTTAGATTATTTTAATATAGTCCTGAAAAATTTCAGAAAAAAGAAATTAAGAATGGGGATAAATATTTTTGCAATATCTATTGGAGTTATGTTTATAGTAACATTAATTAGTGCCAATACAAGTATTCAGCATTATTTGTCAAGCAAAATGAGTGAGCTTTATACCTTAAAACAAGTATCGTTACTACCGGTAGAATACAAAACAGAAGATGAAATAAATAAATCAATAATAGAAGCTAAAACATTATCAGATATTGATTATAAAGATGTAGCACCTCATAAAGATATAAAACAAGATGTAATAGATAAATTACTGCAAGATGAAAGAGTTGAAGATGCAATAATTAAATATGAAGATAAAGTTTCAGAAATAGAAGTTAATAAAGTAAAAATGAATGATGTTTCTCTTGTTTCATATAGAGAAAAAAAATATCTATCAGTAGAAGAAAAAAGCATTGCAAAATCAGAGAATGGCAATAGTGTAAATTATATTGCTTATGGAGAAGATATAACAGATTCTTCGGAAAAGTCAATTCTTATAACAGAAGATTTAGCAAATATCACATTTAAAGATAAATCACTTAATGAAATAATAGGAAAAGAAATTACTATTAAAACATATCCTAACGAAAAAGATATAACAAAAGAAAAAACTTTAAAAGGAAATATTATAGGAATTATTGATAGTAGATATTTTCAATCTTCTATCGTAGTTTCAAAAGATTTAATGAAAGAAGTTAAAAATTTCTATTTAAATGAAGACGTAGATTTATTTGAGAGAGGTCCAGATAAAGTTCAATTTGCATTAAAGAATGTAGATGATGTAGAAGATTTTGTATCATTAATTGAAACTAAATATAAATATACTACTGAAAGTGTTCAAAACGTTGCAAAAACGATTAATAACCTATTATCATATCTAAATATATTCTTATTTGGAATAGGATTTATAGTAATATCTATTGCTGCATTAGGTGTTGTAAACACAATGTCTATGTCTGTATATGAGAGAACTAAATCTATTGGACTTATGAAAGCAATAGGAGCTTCTAATAAGGATATATTAAGAATATTCTTAGTAGAAGGGGGCGCTATAGGTTTTATAGGTACGATATTCGGGATTATTTTCTCAAATATAAATTTAGCTTTATTAAAAACAATTGTTGTTAATACAAATGTATTAACAAACTTTACTATTGAAGATATAAATTTATTAAAAACTTATATTAGAATTGATAGTAATATAGCTTTAATTACACTATTTACCACAGTATTTTTAAGTATATTAGCAAGTTTATATCCTTCGCTAAAGGCTTCAAAGCTAAATCCAATAGATGCTTTAAAATACGATTAAAAGAAAACCCTACTATTCAGTAGGGTTATTTTTATATTCATAAATTTTAGTTTCTTTATAAGCAGTTTCTAAATCATCAGTAAAGAACTCCATATCTATAAATCCTTCTCTTACTAATGAAATATTGCCTATTTCATCTACAAATAGATAAGTTGGTGTTAATGTTAATCCAAACATTTCTTTTGTTATTTTTTCTTCATCTATTAATAAGTTTTTAGGTTTTTCTATATTTAATTCAGTATAATATTCATCTATACTTTCTTTTGTTGAATTTAAGAATAATGGAATTAGCTCAACATCTTCTCTATCTTTTAATATATTATTAACTATTGGTTCAGCTATTTTACAACTACTACATCCACTTTGTGAAACTTCTATGATAAACTTTTTTCCTTTCATCTTTGAAAATTTAAAAGTTTTACCTTCATAATCTTTAAGTTTTAAATCATATATATTTTTTCCAATATTCTTTAATGCAAAATCCATTTCTTCGGTAGTAGTATAATTATTCTTTAGAACATTTACCCCTTCATCACTATATTCTTCTAAAATAGATAAACTTGATTTTGGTTCTGTATCTTCTATCACATTTTTTTCTTGTCCTTTGTTTAATAATTTGTAACCAATAGGAATAGATATTATGAATATAACTATTAATAATCCTATTAGAGTTTGTTTCTTCTTGTTATTCACTTTTTAATCTCCCTTCTTTTTGCTTTATAACCTAATTATATAATATTAAAAAAAATATATCAATAAAATTATATATATTATATAAACAATGTATTATATATTATTAGTTTATAACGAGGAGGATATACATTATGTATAATTTATTGAGGAAAAAAGGTTTATTAAAGAAGTTTGTTTGGAAAGATTTAGGTGAAGAAGTTATTGGAATAAAGTGTATTGGTAATTATAATGCCTTTATTGACAGTAATTATTTAGAAGGTACATTTGTTATCAATAAAAGAGGTGTTATAAAAATTCAAACTCATAAAGAGTTTTTTAAGGATTTATTAAATGAAGGCAAAAGTATTTTTTATAAAAACTATATAATGTTTAAGGTAGGCAATCATACAGAGTATATGGAATATGTTTTTAATTATATACAAGAATTTAACAATTTTGATGAAATTATCTTGTCGGAAATAAAAGATAAAACATCTTTTGGAAGAGTAAAAGCATATATAAATATGTTTAAGAATGGAACTTTAAATAAAAGTACCTTAATAAAATTAATCTCAAAAAATTTAATAAATGAAGAAAGAATAGATATTATATTAAATAATATCTAAGGAACTAAGTAATTAGTTCCTTTTTTTATTTTTAAAAAGAATTATAAATTCCATACATATTATATATAGTAAAAATGTACTATGTTGAATATAGTTAATAAAAAATATAGTCAACACAGTCGAAATAAATTAAAATAATATTAATGAGATGAAAGGGGAATTACAGAGATGATAAACAAAAATAACATTAGAGAAGAAGAATTAGAGGATTTTAACTACTTATATGCAGGTTTTTCTATTGATGAATTTAAAGAAGAAGAATCTTTTGAAGATATAAAAGATATAACAGAAATAGAAAATATAAATTTAGCAAATATAGATTTTATTAAAAATTTTAAAATAAATGATGATGATAATAAATTATCATTAGATAAAAAAGATATTAATGATTTAGATGAGGAAGGATTAACTGCAGTATTTGATGAAGAGTTGTGGAAAGAAATGAATTCTAAAGAAGTTGTTCCTCAAAAGGTTCTATATACAGAAGAAGAGAAATCTATAGTGGCAGAAGAAAATATGGGACTTGTTAAATTTACTATTAAGCCGTTTTGTGGGGCTAATCAAGTTTTAGATTTTGATGATTTATTTGGGATAGGTTTAATTGGATATACAAAAGCTATAAATACATTTGATAAATCTAAAAATATAAAATTCTCAACTTATGCTATAAAATGTATAAGAAATGAAATATTCCACACTTTAAGAAAAGAAAATAAACATGCACAAAACAATATCCATTTAGAAACTATCATATCTACGGACAAGAGTGGAAATAATTTAACCATAGAGGATTCATTATTAAGAGAACAAACATTAAGTGAAAACTTTAAAACATTAGAAGATTTAATGTTAGAAGAGGAAAATAAAGAAATATTATTAAAAGCAATACGTCAATTAAAAGAAGATGAACAATATATATTAATTTATAGATTTGGGTTAGATAAAGGAATAGTAAAAACTCAAAAGGAAATAGCAGAAATGATAAATATGTCACAAGCAAATGTTTCAAAAATGCAGAAAAACAGTTTAGAAAAATTAAAACTTATATTAAAGAAAGAAATGTTTGAAAAATAGACATAATTAGTATAATATATTGAATATATAAAATATTTGTTTATAATTAAATATAAACAATTAATTACTGGAGGTAAAAAAAGATGGATTTAAAAGTATGTTTAATATGTGGAAATAAATTTGATGGATTAAGTTATGATAAATTTGAAAATATATGTCAAGATTGTATAGATATTATTACAGATACAGTAAAAAATGAAGAAGAATACAAAGAAGAAATTACTTTTGGCAAAAATAAACCTCTAAAACCACATATTTTAAAGAAAGAATTAGATAAATATGTTATAGGGCAAGATGTTGTAAAGAAGAAAATATCTGTTGAAATTTGCAATCATTATAAAAGAATAAATTACTCTTCAAAAGAAGTTGAATTACCTAAAAATAATATATTACTATTAGGCCCTTCTGGTTCTGGTAAAACATATATATTAGAAGTATTATCAAAATTATTAAATGTTCCATTAGTAATTGGAGATGCTACATCTTTAACTGAAAGTGGATATGTAGGAAAAGATGTTGACACTTTATTAAGTCAACTTATAGATAAAGCAGAAGGAGATATTTCCTTAGCCGAAAGAGGAATAATATATATTGATGAAATAGATAAAATAGCAATATCTAAGGGAGATGGCGTTTCTAAAAAGGTTGGAGAAGATGGCGTACAAGCATCTTTATTAAAAATAATAGAAGGTATGGAATATACTTTTGAAAAAACAGGTCAAACGATAAATACTAAAAACATTTTATTTGTATGTGGTGGTGCATTTGCTGGTATTACAGATATTATTGAAAAAAGAATTTGTAAAAAATCTACAATAGGATTTTCTGTAAAAAATGAAGAGGAAAAAGAAAAAATAGACAAAAAAGCATTACTTCATAAAGTTACAACAGATGACTTAGTAGAATATGGCCTAATTACTGAATTTGTAGGAAGACTTCATTTAATAGCAACCTTAGATGAATTATCAGAAAAGGATTTAGAAAGAATATTAGTTGAACCTAAAAACTCAATAATAAAGCAATATAAAGAATTATTTAAAATAGATGGAATAGACATATCCTTTGAGGAAGATGTGTTAAAATATATTGCAGAAATGGCTAAGAAAAAGGGAACTGGTGCAAGAGGTTTAAAATCTGTAATATCTGATAAGTTAGATAATCTTATTTATGAAATTTCAGAAAAAGAAGAAGATATAGATAAATATGTTGTAACAAAAGAATATTTTATAAGTTAAGTAATAAAAAGAACTCTATTATAGAGTTCTTTTTATTTTTATAATTATAAAAATAAAATTTAATTTGTATGATATATCATATAAAAATTAGTCAAATAATTGTTATATATTATCACTAATTTATGTATTATATAAAATAAAAAATAAAAAGTAAAAATGGAGGAAAGAACATGAAAAAATATGTTATGAATTTTACTAAATATTTTTTGTCTATATTAATGGTATTATCTTTAGTATTATCAGTAAATCCAATTAGTTCAATGGCGTATAGCCCAAGGGCAGATGTTGGAGATGTTGAAGTAGAAATAGATGCCAATGGGAAACTATCTGTAACAGGTGGTGGAATGAACATTACTGATTCATCAAGTGCTATAAATGGAATAATTAAAAAATATAGAACTTTAGTTGTAGCTGTTTCAGGTATAGGAGCTATATCTATGATATTATTTGCCATAGTATTATTTATGAAACTTGGTAAATGTGGCGATAACCCACAAGAAAAAGCAAAAGTTGTTAGTGGATTAATAACTGCAGGTATAGCAGCAGCCGGTTTAGGTTCTGTTTCTGTAATAGTTGGTTTCTTCTACAACATGTTAAGGTAAAAAAAAGCCCTCGATTAATCGGGGACTTTTTTTAATACAATTTAAATATAGTATTTCCATTTGTTTTTGCATAATAATTGAAATTGTCTAAATAATCACCATTATCATTAGTTAATAACATAGAACAATTATCTACTATGAAATAATCTTTTTGATTTATTTTATAAGGATGAGGTCTTCCCATAGGTGTTATATTAACAAAATATTTGGGTATATCTTCATCTAAATATATTATGAAATCTGCTAATTCTTTCATTCTTTCAAATCTTACTATATCTTCTTTATTCCATTTTATAGATTTACTTATATCTCTATAAGGGATAACTAATACATTTTTTAAATTAGGAAAATTTTTTTTCTTTAAATATTCTACTGCAAAAAATGTTATAGTATCAAACCCTAAAATGCAAGAAGTTATAACATGAGTTATATGATTATAACTATTATTTATTTCAATTATTTTTTTTGCTATATCTTTGCCCATTTTTTTATATTCTGGAATTTCTAAATTTTTCCCATACATTCCTTTATTGGTGGGTTTCAATCCACAAATTCCTAACATATGACCTTTATTTTTTTTACTTTCTAAAAACTCTAAAAACATTTCTTTTATTTCTTCTTCCGTAATAGTTCTCATAGGTTTTAATGTAAAAACTAAATTTCTACCTTCGTAAGAAATTTCTAAATCATTTTCAATAATTTTATATTCTTCATCAAAAAGATATTCAAATTGATTTTCAACATTTTCATCTTCTTTAATAAATAATAAAAAACTATTTTCATCTCCAACTATTTTATCACACTTAAAAATGCTGATTTTTTTATCAAGAATTTCCTTATATAAATTTTCTAATCTAAATTTAGATAACCTAACCTTTAACTTAGAAAACATACATAATTCCAAGTTTATACCTTCTAATGTAACCATAAACAAAAAATATTTCATAAACACACTCCTTTTTAAATATTATTCAATAAATTTCGATAAACCTTGCTTTTAATTTATATTATATATTATATATTATATATTATATATTTAAAATATATTTATATAAATATAAATAAAAAGAAAAGAGGTAATAATTAATGATATATGACATACCTACTGACACTAATCAAGGTAGTGAAAAGATAATTGGTGGAATTTTAACAGCAGCACAATTTTTCTGGTTAATGTCAGGACTTGTAGTTGGATTAGCAATATTTTCTTTAGTATTTGTTTTAACTAAATTAAAAATCCTATCTATACTATTAGGATTAATTACTGGAAGTTATGGTGTTCCATTTGCTTTTTATAAAAAACATGAAATGACTTTATTTTTTTATTTAAAGACAAAAAGAAAATTTAATAAGAAAAGTAAAAAATTAATTAATAAAAGGAGTTTATAAAAAATGAAAATAATAATAGCAATTATATTGGTTTTTGCCATTTTTGGAGTTATAACATTTTTTGCGTTAAGAAAACTTATTAACAGTACAGGACAAACTTTGGATGAGAAATCAAATAAAGCTGAAACAACACAAGATGATTTACCATTTAAGTATATATTAGATGGTGTTATAGACCTTGGAGGACATGATTATAGAGCTGTTATAAAATGTAGTTCTATAAATTATGATTTAAAAACTGATAAAGAAAAATATGCAATTGAATTATCTTTTCAAAGATTTTTAAATTCTTTAACACACCCAATATCATTTTTCATTCAAACAAAACAAGTAGATAATACTGATATGTTAAAAACATTAAAAAAAGATATTGAAGAGTCAATAAGTGAATTTGATGAACTTAAAGAATATGGGAATGTCTTTTATTCTAATATGGAAAGTGTTTACAATCAAATTAGTAGTGATAAAGAAAAAAATAAATATATAATAGTTCCATTTAATGAGGCTTTAGCTTTAGATACTTTAAATGATGATGAAAAATATGAATATTCAATAAAAGAAATACAAACAAGATGTCAAATAATTATTGAAAACTTAAAAGGAATTGGTATTTATTCGACTATTCTTGGAACAAATGAATTAATAGATTTAATTTATTCTTCCTATAATAGAGATAATGCTTCACAAATAAAAAATATTACAAGTGGAGAATTTTTAAAGATGACTGTTGAAGGAGAAGATAGATTAGCAGAAATAACAGATGAAGGAAAATTTGATTGGATTCTTTATGAGGCACAATCAAAAATTCAAACAGAATTATTAAATAATGACATCCCAGATGATTTAAGAGATAGAGGATTAGATGCTATTACTGAATTATCTAAAATCAGAAATGCTTTGGCAGGCGAATTTCAATACACATTTAATATTGAAGAAAAATTAGATTTTAAATAGGAGGATAAAAATGTTAGGATTAAAAACACAAAAAAAAGAAATAGATTTAAACTTAGAAAAAGAAGAATTAAAAGAAAATGAAAACATATTAGAACGAGGAATGTATTCCTTAAAAGACTTTTTAGCTCCAATTTCATTAGATAGAAGTAATGAGGATTATTTAGTTTTAGGAAAAACCTATACAAGAAGTTTTATAATGAAAGGTTTTCCTCAACAAGCATATATAGGTTGGTTAAATGATTTATATAATTATGATGGTGATATGGATGTTATGATACATGTTGAACCTGAAAATGATAGACAAGCAATAGAAAGTTTAACTAAAACTATAACAGAATATGAAACTCAATTACTTATTGAAAAAGAAAAAGGAAATATTAAAAATATAACAAAACTTACTGATGATATAACAGCGCTATATGAAGAAAGAAGAAAACTTGAAAGAAATACTGAAAAACTATTTCAAATACAAATAGGTGCAACATTATTTACAAATAGTAAGGACAATTTAGAAAAAGAAACTCAAAAATTGGATAACAAGTTAAGAGGAAAGAAAATGTACTTAATGCCTATGTATTTAAGACAAGATGAAACGTTTAAGTCAATTTTACCTTATGGAAAATCTTATATTAAAGATATGTATAGAAACTTCAATAGTGGTGCTTTAACTTCAACTTTCCCATTCTACAATAATGAAATATTTCATAAAAATGGAGTGTTTTGTGGACTAAACCATAGAACAGGTTCTTCTATAATGATAGATTTTTATGATAGAAGTGTATTAAAAAATGGTAATATAACTGTTCTTGGACAAGTTGGTTCTGGTAAATCATTCTTTGTTTCATTACTTACAATGAGAAGCACCCTTCGTGGTATAAGGTCAGTTATAATTGACCCCGAAGGTGAGTATATGAAATTAACTAAGGCATTAGGGGGAGCGTATATAAGAATATCAGCAGATTCAAAGGCATTTATAAATCCATTTGATATAGAAGAATCTGATATTGTAGATGAAGATGGCTTCCCACTTGGAGGAAAAGAAGTTTTAATTAAAGATAAAGTTTCTGATGTACTTAACTTAATAGCTATTATGGCAGGTGGATTAACTGGAAATCAAAAATCCATAGCTTCTGATATGATTTTAAAACTATATGTAGATAGAGGTATAACAGAAGACCCTAATTCTTTATATATAACTGAACCTTATTTTGATAAAGTTACAAAACAACTATATCATGATGGAATGAAAAAACCTATGCCTACATTCTCTGATTTTTGGAAGCTTATAGATGAATATGGAAGAAAAAATGAAGATGTAGAAATAATCACTCTTGCAAATACATTAAAAATATTTAAAAAGGGTGGAATATATGACTTATTTGACACTCAAACTTCAGAAGATTTAAAAAATTTCTCTAATAAACCGATAGTAACATTTGATATATCTAAATTAGAAGAAAACATTTTAAGACCTATTGGTATGTATGTTGCATTATCTTGGACTTGGGAAAAGTTCGTTAAGAAAAATCCTCATATAAAGAAGAGAGTTGTATGTGATGAGGCATGGATGCTTGTATCTAAAAATATGGCAGGTTCAGATTATACCGCACAGTTCTTAGAAAATGCTTCAAGAAGAATAAGAAAGAGAAATGCTGGACTTTTAGTTGCATCTCAAAACTTCTCTGAATTTACAAATAATATTCATGGACAAGCGGTATTAAAAAATGCTGAAACAAAAATATTCTTATCACAAGACCCTTCTGATGCAGATGATTTAAGAGATACTTTTAGATTATCTGATGGAGAAATTAATTTCTTATTATCTGCTAATAGGGGAGATATTCTTATAAAACTTAAAAGTGAAAGTGCGACAGCTTCTGTTGTAGCCTTCCCATATGAAGCAAAATTAATAGAAAAAAAGACAAAAAAAGAAAATAGAGAGTAAGGAGGATTTATATGAAGAAAATTAAAAAAAGGGATTTTTTTAAATCCCTAATTCTTATATTTTTAAGCTTTTTAAGTTTTATAGGATTGTTTAGAGCAAGCTCAATAAACACTTACGCTCATAATGCTTATTTTATATCTATAACAATAGATGAAGGAAGATTAGAATATGTTCCAACTGTTATTTTTGATGAAAATAGCTTTTTTGCAAGTTCTCATAGGGAAAATGATGTAGGTGATTTTACTTCAATAACTGTTAATAATGATGGTACAGTAAAAGATTTTACAGTTCCTAAAATAACTTATTTTGGCGATAATGCTATGTCAGAAGATGATATAGAAAAAAAATATAGAGAAATAATAATTGATATTGGAAACGCAAATGGATTAGCATTTTCTTTCCCCGGAGTTCATTCAAATTTAAAAAATTTAAAAAGACATGCTAATGATAAAGATGAAGAAATTGCATATTTTATTTCAGAAAGATTAGTAGCATCTTTAAATGATACTTTAGCTTGGATGATGAATGTTAGTGGAACTAAAGAAAAAATAACACCAGAACAATTTAAACAAATTTCTGTTGATTTAGCAAATTCAGTTAATTCAGTTGCAAGAGGAACATTGGCAACTAACACAGTTACTTTAGGTAGTGAAACTTTTACTATTAGAAAATTAAATGATAGTGAAAAAAACTTAATTGAAGAAAATGACAAAGTAACTATTAATGATTATGTATATATATCTTCATCAAGTGGACAATCAAATATTGCTTTAGTTAAAGTAAATAAAGGGTATCAAAATAGAGAAGATATATCAGCAGAATATAAAAAAGCATTAAAAGAGAAAAAAGACCCTGAATATTTAAATTGGCAATATATTGTTCTTCAAGGGAACTATCAAGCTGATGTAAAAGGAATTACTTATTCTAACATTAGTGAAATAACTAAACCAAATGCTTTTGAAAATACTATTGTTACTGTGATTAAAAATGCAACAGGAGGATTAAGACTTTTACTTGGACTATATCCATTAGATGAAGTATTCTTTAATACTGGTTCAAGAAGTTTTACTTATTATTATGGAGTAATGCCAAAAGGCTGGATGAGTTCAGCACGTTTATTAAATTTCGTATGTTTAATATTAGCTTTTACAGTAGTTGGATTTGCCCTTGTAAAATTAATAGCAAAAAAACAATTATCAACAATTAACGTTAGTGAAAGAGTTTCTTTATTAGAAGGTTTTAAAAATATATTTGTTGCAGTATTTTCTTTGGCATCATTTTATATTCTATTCCATTCATTGATTAGATTAAATTATTATTTAGTAAATATATTTAAAGCAAGTAGTGCCTTTTCTCAATATATTGGAGATTCGGCATATATGAACGCTTCGACTTTGGGAGCAGCTTTAATTAGTGTAGCTTTCTTTAGTATAACTGCTTACTATAATATAGCTTATGTTTTAAGAGCATTTACAATAGCAGGATTATATGGAATAGCTCCTCTTGCAATAGTATCTATCGCATTTGGTGGTAAATATAAAACTACTTTTACTAATTATATGAACATATTAATAGGAAATATATTTATGCAATCTATTCAAGTTATAGCGGTTTCATTATTTACATCTATTTCAGCTACAAATTCTCTTAAAACTTTTGAGCTTTTAACTATTTTAGTAGCATTTATTCCTTTTACTAATATGATAAGACAAAATATATTTGGATTATCAGGTGGAATTACCGACCAAGCAAGTGGTATTTTATCTGCTGGAAAAAAACTTGTAGGTGGTGTTGTAAGTGGTGCTGTTGGAGGAATAGTTGGAGGAAAAATTGCAACTAAAGGTGGTTCAATGGGAGGAAATTCTGGTGGAAGTTCTTCTGATGGAAGTATTCAAAGTAGTGCAAACACTCCAATGAGTTCAAGTAAAATTGGAAAAATAAAAGATGCTATGAATGGAACACCACAAACAAAAGGAAATGATATTATAGAAAGTGGAAGCCGAAATTTAGGTAGTAGAAAAGCAAAAATGGCTGCGGAAACTGGTAAAGCACTTTTTAATGCAGGTGCAGGATTTATGGATGCAGGTGCAATTGTTGGTTCTGCTGCAACTGGTGATTTTAGTGGAGTTATGAAGGCAAGTAAAAATCTAAGAAACAGTTCTCAATCTTTGGTAAACCATTGTAAAAATATTCGTAGTGCATTTAAGAACCCAGAATTAAAAGAAGCTGGTGTTAAAGAATTATATCAAGGAAAAGAAAACTCCACAGCTATAATGGATGATAATAATGGTATGTTTAATGATGATGAATTAAGCATGACTGATTATAACGTCAATTTCAAAAATATGAGAGATGCTTTCTTAGGAGAAGGAGATTTTAAAAGTGGTGGCTCAAGAGAAGCTGATAGAGATAATTTAATAGCTTTTTATAAATCTAAGGGAATTAATGATATTAAGAAAATGGATAATAAAACAGTAGTAAACTTCTCTAATAAGTTATACAACAATAGGAATTTCAACTTAAAAGATATATTAAATTTAGAAGAAAATTAACAATAATAAGATGTTAGATTTATAAACATAAAAATAAATCTAACATTTTATTTTTTTATATAATATAAAACTTATTTTATCTATATATTTTATAACTTTTTTATATAATATATATATCATTTTAGAAAGGAGGGAAATTTAGTAAAAGTCATATTTTACTAAGAAATTATGTCAGAAGAACACAATGAACAATCACAGTTAAATAATGCTACAAATAAAGCTGGAAGGAAGATAGGAAAAGCTATTGGAAAAGCTGCAAAAAAAGCAGGTAAACTTTTGTTAAAAGGACTTAAAGCTATTTTTATAGCATTAGCTCCATATGTAATTGTAGCTTTAGTAATATTTGTAATTATTGCGGCTGGTTGGTATGTTATTGTTGAGAATCAAGGGAAAACACAGGATATTCAACAGGAAGACTATTTGGAGTATAATGGGACAACCATTAATCCTGAAAATGGTGAAATAGAAGTAACTGAATTATCAACAGGAAATAAAATGGTAAAAGCTTTTTACACTTATTATGCTGAAAAATCTTTATATGTTACAGTTACAGATAAAAATGGTAAGGTAGTTCAAAAAGAACCTCTTCAATATAATTCCCCAGAATTTATTAAAAAATATGGTGAAGCAGAAAATAGAGTTTTAAAAGATAAATATAATAGAGAAAAAATGTTTTATTTAAATCCTAATGCTTTATTTGTATTAGATGAACATTTAAATAAAAATAAATTTAGATATCCAGAACAATTTATCAAACCTGTTTATCATGACCCTGATACTTTTGAATTAAAACAATTAACAGATGAAGAAGGTAATTTAATTGCAAAATCTGCTCAATATGTATATAAAGATTCAGAAATGAAAGTTCAAAAAGCAGATGAAAATGATGGTGGAAAAATCAAACAAGTTTATATAGATAATTCAACCGGAGAAGATACTTTTGAAAGTACATCACATGGAATTGCAAATGCAATAAAAACAGAAAAAGTTAAAAGTTTAATGAGAGATGAAACATTAGAAAAAGTTCCCGGAGTTTGGGATTATGGATTTGGTTCTATATTAAACTATAGGGAGTTTGAAGAAGAAAGAAAAGCTATTGGAACTTATCAAACTATGAATGTGTGGGATATTGAAAATGAAACAATGATTTATAATGTTTCATTAGATGAAGCAGAAGAAATGTGTGTTAATCAACCAGATAAGTATGAGGGATTTAATCCAAGTTATAAAAAAGACCAAAAATTTGAAGATAACGCTTCAGATAGTCCTTTATTAGCATCAACTACATCTTATATGATTGATAGAGTTACAAGTCCAGCGGGATTTATTACAAATCAAATAATTTGCGAATGGCAAGATACAGGAAAATTATATTCTAAAACTGTATCATTTGAAAAAGATGTTACCGTATGGAGAGATGCAGAAAGACAAGTAACAGAAAATGGTTTAAAAGTTTATATAGATAAAAATGGATATGATACTTATGCTTCGTTTTCACAAGATGAAGAAGGAAATATAACTTATCATGCTCCTAAAATGGAAACATATAAAAAGAAAGAGAAAATAAAACAAACTTTCTATGTGGAAGGAAAAGGCACAATTTATGAAAAAATACCAAGATATGAAGGTGAACCAGATACTTCTCAAGTAACAGGAAGTAAATACACAATAGATTATATGACAAATTATAAAACCTATGTTCCATACAATGTAATGTCCGATTTTGGAATAACAAACTTTACTAATAGAACTGGTACTGACCAAGAAAATTTATTAAAACTTCTTGAAAGACAGTCATTTACTGGAAAAACTGTAAGTGATGTAGATTTAAGTGAATTTGAAATAGGAAGTGGAGCTTCTAATCAAAATTTCCTAAATGCTATGCAGTATTTTGAATATTTTGAGTTATGGGGAGAAACTTATGGAGTTGACCCAATGTTATTAGTTGCTATTGCCTCACAAGAATCTGGTGGAAATCACGAGGCTCATTTAAATTCTGAACATGGATATGGAATAATGCAGATTGAAAGTCCGGGAAGTGTTATAACAAGTGTAACTGCTTACAACTTTGTAACAGGTTCAGAAGAAACAGTTCAAGTTCCAAATAAAGCCGCTGTAACAGATGTAAAAGATAATATAAAAGTTGGTGCTATGATATTAGCAAATAGAATAAAAGCAGCCGATTACAACATATTATATGCTCTTCAAAGTTATAACTTTGGAACAGGGGCTATGGATTTAATTTTGGATAGATATTCAACAGATGTAGGCAAATCTAAGGAAGAAATAAAAGCAGATTTAAACGATATTGGTTGGATGAATTATATAATGGATTTTCATAGAAATCCAAATTCATATTTAACAACACCTTGGTATGAGAACGCTGGTGTTATTTGTAATATACCAGAATGTGAAGAACATGGAGAAAACCATTATGGTGACCCAGCTTATATTCAACATGTATTAAGATATTATATCGGTGAAGAGGATGGTTCTTATCCTTGGGCTATGAAAGAAGATGGAACAAAGGTTTCAATGGATGGTTCAGAATTTAAAATGGGAACTGGTGTATTAGGTTCAAAGAAAGATGGCTGGTTAAAGAAAGCTTGGAAGAAACTTTTTGGATATAAAAATGATTTATTCCCTAAGATGGCTCCAGAACTTGCCCCTCAAACAAATAAATATGAATATAAATTACCAAGAAATCAAGCTGAAACTGCATATAAATTAATGTTTGCCTTAGAAGAAGAAAAGAAATTAAGCGATTATGATAATTTTACAGAAGATGATTGGAAAGCTAAATTTTATTTATGGTTCTCTAATCCAGTAGGAACTAAATGGAAAGGAAAAGGTGGTCCAGTAGATAGTAAAGGAATGTTCCCAGAAGGAATTACTAAACCATTAGGTTTTAGTCCTTTAACAATAAAAGACACTTTTAAACTTCCTGATAATAGAGGAATAACTATAGTTTCACCAAAAAATACAGATGTTCTTGCAATTTCAGATGGAAGAGTAACAAACATCAATGATAATGATACAAAGGATAAAGGAAAGTTTATAGAAATAACTCACTCTTCTGGTACTAAAACAATTTATGGTGGATTAAATTCTATAAAGGTTAAAAATGGAGATGTTGTTAAAATGGGTGATGTTATAGGTAAAACTGGTGATAGTTACAAAAATAAAGATGTTTTATACTTAGAATTAAAACATCAAAATAAAACTATTGACCCTACTTGGATAATATCAGGTACATTTAATGCAGCTGATTATAATATGAGTGAAGAAGATGGAAAAGCTATTAAAAAAATAATTGAATTAGCTTATACCAAAATAGGTTTACCTTATACTAACGCGGCAGGTTTAAGAAGTGGTCCAGACTCCTTTGACTGTTCAGGATTTACTTGGTGGTTATACTATACTGTAACAGGTAAAGATATAGGTAGTTGGACAGGCGCACAAGACCAAGTATTAAATAATTATAGAGTTAGTGCGAGTGAGTTACAGCCGGGAGATATATTAATGAATAATGATTTAAGGCATGTTGTTTTATATATCGGAAAAGAAGATGGAGTTGATACTGTAATTCATGCTGCAAATGAAAATTTAGGTGTTATTAAGAGTAAATATCCTGATTTAACTCAACGATATCCTAAAATTTATAGACCTATTGCACTACCATAAATTAAAGATAATAAAAAAGAGAAGGTTTTATTAAAATCATAAACCTTCTCTTTTTCTTTATTATTAATTACTCAAATACTTACACCCTAATTCCTGTTATTTGAAAGAACTTTTCAGCATCAAAGTTTGGAATACTTTTAATGATGTTTCTTTCTCTTTCATCTAAAGAATCCCACCATGTTAAGAAAGCCTTATCCATATTGCAAACTTTCAGATAACCACCAGTTGTCTTATATTTAGGATGTGCAGCCTTTTCTTCATCAGTCATATCCTCAGCCCAAATCCATCTTGTTGGTTCAAAAGGTATTCTGCAAAGAATACTATAAGCTTCACTCTTTCGCCATTGTGTGAATGTCATATCTGATTCCTTATCAAAGAACCTTATATTATGCTCTTCAGTACAGAAACAACCAGTTTCATGGTCAGAAATGTTAAAATCCCCAGTGCAAAAGTCGCCTTGATTCCAATTACCGCTATTCCAATTACCGCTATTGCAAT
>ERZ773359.830-NODE-830-length-44282-cov-8.374703_pt1 | contig 44282 bp, 39 predicted proteins | sample MGYA00374955_ERZ773359 | MGnify/ENA primary metagenome ERZ773359 (study PRJEB29098, sample SAMN04486028) | biogas fermenter metagenome | study: EMG produced TPA metagenomics assembly of the Biogas fermentation microbial communities from Germany - Plant 4 DNA1...
AAAAAAGGTTGATTTACTCACCCATTACCATAACCTGCACGGTTCTCTCCCGGGCACCGGTCTGATTAAAATCAACAAAAAAGATACGGCCGAATTTGCCAAGGTCAACTTCGCCATCCACGATAACCACAGTTTCGCTTCTTCCAATGATAGAAGACCTGAGATGGGCATCAGTATTATGGCATCCCCTGGCATCTTCATTATGTTCTTCTGCAAATTTCAGTGCTTTAGGACCGGGGTGGAGATACATTCCTTCCTTCCGCTGAGTGGGAATTATATTTTCCAATACCTCCACCAGGTCTTGCTGAAGGGTCTCAAGCCCTGTCATAGACTTGTCAAATGCCAGTTCTTCTATAATAACACCGCATGTGGTGTGATGGGAGTAAACGACGACTATTCCGTTTTTAACACCGGATTTTTCAACTATTTCTTTGGTTTTATCTGTTACATCGTGAAATGTACACATTTTATCATTGGACAATACTTTGAAATCTTCCCTGTATACCATTTTTGTGCTTTCCCCCTTCTATAACTTACCCAGTTTTTTTAGGTCATCTGCCGCCCTTCTGGTTGCTTCAACCATTTCATACATCTTCGCTATGGGATCTTCAGCATTCAATATACCAGATGCCGCACCGGCAGCCTCTGAACCCGCCATGATAAAATCATATACCTGCTGTCCGGTTGTAATGCCCGCAGCCTGTTCTACCAAAATATTGGGATTAATCTCCTTAATTGCTTTTATGGATTCCTTAACGTAAGACATATCGCTTACTTTGCCGGCGGCACCGCCAATTAATTCAGAAGGTTCCGGATTAATAATGTCAGGCCCCAGCTGAGTTATAGCCTTTGCTTCTGCAATGGTGTCTGCGCAGGCAAACACCAGCATATTCAATTCATTAGCACGCTCAATGGTAGCTTTTATGGCAGGCAGGGTCATGGGTTTTTCACTGTGATTTACGACAACGCCTTTTGCACCTGCATCTTTAACGGCTTCAGGCAATATGTCCGCCATTCCCCGGCCCGGCCGTAAAGTATCCATGTAGGGAGCCAGTATAATAAGATTTTTTGTGTTTTCCGCTATCCTTCGAATTTCCACCACAGGAGTTATAAACAGTACATCAATGTCGTACTTTTCTGCAGCCTCATCCGCCGCCTTGGCAAGCTCAAGCACAGCATCTCCCCAGATATAGTTTTTTGTTCCTATTTCAAAAAAAGGTGTTCTGATTTTCGGCTTCATTTATTTCCCTCCGATATTCGCTATTTAACTGAAAACTTCTAATGCGTTGTTATAAAACACATCTTCCCGTTCTTCTTTGGAAAGACCTGCCCTTTCCATCTCTTCCAATAGACTCTTGATTTGCTCATAGACAAAAAAGGTATACTTTTCCTCTGTTTCTTTAGGCTCATGGGTATCCTTATTCCAGGAAAAATTCTCTCTGGCCAGGTTGATGTATTTGGTCTCAGTCCATTTCCTCCGGCCATGCCATAGGAAAATCGGCTGATCCGTTCCAAACAGAATGCGTTTATGACTCAGATGCTTAAATGCCAATCGGTGCACTTCCGGGTTCAGCACAGCAGCTGTATCGAAATAAAACTTATGAATATCATCACCCATTTTGTCAATTGCCTGCTGAAAAAAGTAAGGAGTAAAACAACGGCCGAAATGAGCAATAATGATTTTTAGTTTAGGATACTTCCGTATAATCTCTTTAAGCTCTTTAATGTTATTGTCATCCGGCATTCTGCCTGCCCTGGGCAAATGCAGCATTATGGGCATATGAAGTTCTTCCAGCAAACTCAGATGATGGTGGGGAAGAAATTGAAAAATGCTTATCTCAGCTCCTTTTTTTCCGGAAACTATGTCCGGATAAGGCTTAACCCCGGAATACCTTTTTGCGGTAAGCTCCTTTTCCAGATACTCCGGGGAATAGTCCGGTTTGATGCACATCAGACCATAAGCAATCTTTCCTTCTTCTGCGCATTTTGCTATATAGTCATTGTTATCCTCTATGCGTGCTTCCCGGATAGGAAAAGGAAATGCGACAATATTCCACTCTTTGTCCGGGAACAAGGAGTTATAATAGAATGCCGCATCCTCTGCTGTCATATGGCAGCCGCTTTGCAGGGCCCAATCATCTGCTATGCGTTCTTTAGGCACATCCGACAAGTGTTCCCGCAGGTTCATGTGAATATGGCAGTCTATAAATTTATCAGGCAGCTTATCCTTCAAATACTTCTTGTAGAAATTTCTGTCCAGCTCAGTTACATGAAAATAGTCATATCTCATTTATTTTCCACTTTCCCTTTCATAAAACTTCTGAATGAAACCCCACATTTCACAGTATCTTCTATACTTTTGCTCATAATAATCACGGGATTCATCATTGGGCTCGTAAATGTGTTCCACACGGGTCACAGCCCTTGCAGCCTCTTCATAACTTCGATACCAGCCAAGGCCATGAGCTGCGATAATTCCGGCGCCTATTGCACAGATATCTGCCTGATTCAGTCTCACAAGGGATATCCCTGTAATGTCAGCTATCATTTCCGCCCAAACTTTGCTTTTCGCAGCACAGCCTGCGAGGATCAGCTGCTTCACCTTAATTCCGTTATTTGCGTAGTCCTCCAGGCCTCGTTTCACACCAAATGCCACGCCTTCCATTACAGCTCTGGCTAAATCAAAGCGGTCATGCTGCAGGGTAATGCCGGTAAATGCTCCCTTTGCATTTCGCACCCACAGGGGATAGGCAGCGCCGACAAGGTAGGGATAGAAGAAGAGATCCGGATCCTTTCTCTTTGCAGCTTCCAGATCCATCTCCCTGAAATCCTCCGGAACGAATTGATCTTTAAACCACTGCATGGAAGCACCGGACCCTACCAGAGAAGCCAATGCACCATACAGCCCTTCCACAGGATGTTTACCGGCTGCTATATAACTGCCTGTTACTATGGGCTTAGTTCCAATACCTAAAAGTACCCACGTGGTTCCGGCTGATAAAAGCATATCCCCATCGTTTACGGCACCGGCGCCTATAGCACCGCAGTACTGATCATGAGCACCGTTGAAAACCGGTATGCCCGGTCTTAAATTTAATTTAACAGCTGCATCCTTACTGAGCTCTCCGACTTTTGCTCCGGTTGGCAAGATAGGTGTCAATTCTTCTTCCCGGACTCCCGATGCATTTAATATCTTTGGATCCCAGCATCCATTTTCTATGTTAAAAAGCTGACGCATTGCTGCATTAGTAGGATCTATGACGGCATTTCCTGTGAGAAAAAGATTAACATATTCCAAGGTCGAAACAAAACGCACAGCGGAAGCAAATTCCGGCTGTTTTTTCATATGCATAATCTTTGCAGCATCCAAACTGGGACTTGCCCTCCAGCCGGTAGCTGCATATATGTATTCTGGGGATAATTTTTCCTCCAGCTCCGCGGCCTCCTCCCGGGCCCTGAAATCCATCCAGGTAAGCGCATTTCCGACTGGTTGATCATCTGCATTCAAAGCTACACAACTGGCTCCTTGGGTTGAAAGAGAAATGGCTTCAATATATTTGCCCAACCCGGTTTCCTTACGGTTTTCCTCCAGGTTTTTCAGGGCTTCCTCAACTGCCGCAATAACCCCGTCCGTCCAGTCTTCAGCCCTTTGTTCAATATGGCTGCCGTTACTGATAAGCGGATATCCTTTACTGCCCGAAGCAGCCACCTTGCCTTCTTTTGTCAGTATAAGGGCTTTTGTTAACGTTGTTCCCACATCTATTCCCAATACATACATTTTCCGGTCTCCTCTTCTTCGCCCATGATTATTAATCTATTCTCTCAGTTTCTTCTTAAAGCAGCGCATATCAATGCACTGAACCCCGTTTTCAAAAATAGGTCCTGAATAATTATCAACAAAAAAACCTGGTATGGTGTGGCTGTAAACAAAACCGGAAGAAATGTAAAAGCCTTCTGTCCCTGAAGTTGTACCGACCAGCATGTATTCATAGTCTTCAGCAGCAATCTGCATCAGCCTTTTGAGAAAGGTTTTGCCGATTCCTTTGCCTTGAAATTCTTCTGCAACCGCAATGTTTTTCAGTTCACAGCCCCCATCTCCCAATGGATATATTACTGCTGCACCTATGGTCCCCTTTTCATTTTTCAGAATGTAAAGATCCCCGTCAGATAAATAGCGCATAATCATTCTTTCTTCAGGATCTGCCAATAACAGAAGACTCATATAATCATGCTTGTTGTTCTCAATTTTCTTTATCTCCATACCCTTTACCCTTCCTTAGCCCCGGTCAGTCGCCTTCTTTGCCGGCAGCTGAAATAATATAAAACCAGCTCCCGGCATCAGAAACTGCCGGGAACTGTAATAATTCAGATTAATAAAGATCCTTATTCTCAATGCCGTTATACCAGGAGCCAAAAGGCTTGGCAATGGCCTCGCTGACATAGCAGGTACCTTTACCCAACCTCATGATTGATGCAGGGCATTCCATTGAAATGGGACCGTACAGTTGAATTCGTGAGATCATCCTCTGCCAGGAATCTCCGCCGGGATTTACGAAATTATGTATCTCAAGCCGTTCCCGGGCATTAACAATATCTCTCGGGCCTATGGTGACTGCCCTTGGGGGGACTGCCCATACATCTCCGGATGCTCCCATAGGTGCAAACAAGGAATTTTCACATATGGTCAACGGACACTGGGTTGTTAGACGGGAACCGATTTTTAGGAACTCTTCCAGGGAATCTGCCTGGAACTCCTTAACCCCCGGATCTATAAAAGCAGTGTGTCCCGGCCATCCTGTGGCAGAATATACCATATCCGCTCCGCCTTCGCCGACTTCTTCTATGATATTGGAATAGACATCATCACCCTTATTCTCATTAGTGAATACATGCCATTGCTCTATGGGCGGACGTAAATCTTCCCGGATTTTCATGTAAAAATGATTTATGAATGAATAGCCCAGGCCGGCACCATAGGTTAAAGGCGCTACATTACCATCCTCATCAGCCCACTCATCCATGGCAAATGCGTGTACATTCCGGCAATTTACATTATATCTGTTTATCATTTCTGCCACTGCACCATAAATTGAAGGCCATTGGTTGGGGAAAATGGCAACAAACTTTTCGTCCCTTACATCACTTAAGTAGAACCTGTGGAAAATATCCTGCACCATAATCATTGCCGGGTCCAGCACTACCTTGACACTATACCCGTATTCATTGGTATATTCCATGTCCTCCCTCTTAATGTTCCGTACCCTCTCCAGCATTTCCACATCCCTTGAAGGCAGCCAGGATGCAGGTGTAAATTTAAATTCCCTACTCATCTTTAGAACCACCTTTCCATAAAATTTATTCTATATAATACTCCATAGGATACAACATCAGATACGTTAACCGGACATGTGTGCTCCGCACCAGCGCAGCAAAAACAAGGCCAGTGCCTTGCAGTGGTCATGAAATTCTTTTTGATCCACAAATTCATCATACTGGTGGGCACCGCCGTAAAGTTGAAAGTCTCTGATTATGCCAAAGCTGAAACTTACGGGTGAACCATACTTTAAGAATACGGATAAATCCGACAGACATGCGCCTGAAATCTTGACCGGTCTGTTAACAATTTCTTCTGCTGCCTTTTTCATTGTCTGTAAGGTTTCATCTTCATCAGGCAGAGACAGGCAGTGAAAATATCTTGATAATGGTTGGAAGCCTCCGGCCCTGACACCCATTTTTTCCAATCTGGGATTTGCGCGGTTCAATACTTCATTTAGTTCTTTTCGGATTTGTTCTTCAGATTGATTTGTATAGAATACAAAACTCATTTTACCAATATCCAGATTTGAACCAAGGCCGCCGTCTCCTGCCAGAAACTCATAAAAACGAAAAGCTGAACGCTCCATATCCGTTCCTGCAAAGTACCGATCCTGCCTTAATTCTTCATGGCGATTCTTAATAAACGGTTTTAACTCTTCCCGGATTACAAGAAGTGCATCTACTATCAGGGCAGAAGAATCCTGCGGCTGAAGAGCCTTAACTTCAATTCCCAAAACCTGGCCTCCCATGGAACAACTCCATATCTCATAATTGCCTCCGTCCATATTAATAATGGCATCCGGTTTGTGCTTCAGCCCAGCTGCCAAAGCTCCGTTGCCTCCGCCGTATTCTTCGTCGCAATAGGCCTCAAGAACAACATCGCTTTCCAGTTCTATGCCGCATTCCTGGATGGCCTTTAATGCCATAATGGAACTTGCTATGCCGAATTTATTATCATTTGCGCCCCGGCCGTAAATGCGGCCGTCTTTGATTTCCCCTCCGAAAGGTTCCACACTCCACTGTGCAATATCGCCTACCGGCATTACATCGGTATGGGCCGCCAGCATGACTTTCTTCCTTGAACCGGGCGCATGGTAAATACCGCTGAAATTAGGCCGCCGGTCTGTACCTCTTCCGGGAAGATAGCCTGGGCTTTCCAAAACACCCGGAATCATGTCAGGGTAGTACTTTTCGGCTTTAAGGCCCATCTTACGATATTCGGTTAAAATGATTTCTTCGCACTTATATTCGTCTCCATGGGTTGTATAATTTATTGATGGGATTTGAATAAGACGGGAAAGCAGGTTATCCAGTTCATCACTGTGCTGTTCAATGTAAGAGAGTACCTTTTGCTCCATATTTTTCATAAGAACTCAGACCCCTTTAAATTTATATTTTACCCAAGAATAACCTGGACATTTGCTTCTCTTATTTCCTTTACCCGTTCAGGATCCGCTTTTTTATCGGTAATCAGTTTATTTATATCCTGCAAATCGCAGACATACATAAAGCCTTCTTTTCCAAGCTTGGAATGATCAGCAATTATAATGGTATCATTGGAACGTTCCATCATCATTCTGGCTACCATAACTTCTTCTGCGTGAATAGTGCTTACTCCCTCATCCACGCAAACACCGTCTATAGACAAAATAGCGTACTTGGCCTTATAACGTTTTAGCTGCTCCAATACATCATTTCCATATGTAAAGGAATGCTGGGCATTAATTTCCCCGCCAAGGAGAATCACTTTAAAAGTTGGACATGCCCCCAATTCAACCGCAATTGCCAGGGAATTGGTAACAATATTTAAATTTTTGTGGTCTTTTAAGGCAACAGCCGCATAATAAGTGGTGGTTCCTGAGTTCATAATAAGTGTGTCGCCGTCTTCTATTAAATCGGCGAGAGCATTGGCAATTCTTTTTTTTTCTGCTGCCATATGCTTCTTTTTTGCGAGCAACTCTCTATTGTAATGGTGAAAGGCTGTTTGGATGGCACCGCCCTGAATGCGCTCCAAATAACCGTCTCTTTCCAGCGCATTTAAGTCGCTGCGAATGGTAACCATAGATGTGTTTAGGTCTTTACTGAGCTGTGATACCCGTACATGTCCTTTTTTATTAAGTATTTCTATTATTTTGTTCCTCCGGGCATCAATCTTAAGTTCTTCCGAAGCCATTCCCTGCCCTCCACCGGAATAATCTGATTTTGTTAAATGAAACGAAAATATAGCTTTCTTTTGAATTAAATCTTATATTTTATTATACATAGGCACAATAAAATAATCAATATTTAATGATAAGAAGATATAATTGACTTTCTTTATTACAAACCATATAATTATTTGTAAGATAATAATTTAAGGAGGTTTGCGTAATGGAATTTAAAGTTGTACAGAAAGAAATAGAACTTCAGTCCAGAGGCTGGATCCCAACATTCCATGACATTTCCAAAGAAGTAGTGGAAATCGTTGAACAGTCCGGTATTAAGAACGGTACATGCGCTGTCGTATCACACCACACCACCTGCAGTGTTATGATTCAGGAATGCTCCCACGATCTCAACACCTTTGACCTGGAATACCTGCAGCAAGACCTTCTCAACATCATGAGAAAACTAATTCCTGACTATACGGAAGAAAATCAGTACAATCATCCGGGCCCCATTCATCTCCAATTCGGCCGCTATGTCAATGAGCCGGGTAACTATACCAGCATGAACACTGACGGTCATCTCAGAAGCGTATTTTTCGGCCGCAGTGAAGTAATTACTATTAAAGACGGAAAATTGGATGCAGGAGAATTCGCTCATATTTATTTTATCGACTGGGATCATGTACGCGCACGCAGAAGACAGGTAAACGTTACTGTTATGGGTACTACCGAAGACGTTGGAGATCGCAAATACAATAACGGTGAAGTAGTAAATACATTGCCCAAATTCACAGAAGAAGAAAAAGCATATGATCCTCACTTTGATTTACAGCAGCAGCGCTAAGCAGGAATTGAAGCAGTGTAACTTAGCATAAAAAACCGGGCAGTTACTCCCAGAGGAGTTACTGCCCGGTTTTCGTTTGCTTATACCCCGCGGCGGTTTTTTCTCAGCTGCTCGTTAGGGGTAAAGTTGTTCTTGGGAACATGTCCTTTCAGAGGCAGGATTTTTTCATGAATAGCATCGATAAACCATTCGGGCTGCGGGAAGAAGAATTCTTCCAGTTCATGTGCCGGGGTGATCCAGTTGCGGGCTCCGATTACCACCGGAGGTGCATCCAGATAATCAAAGGCCAATTCGCTGATGGTCCGTGCCATATCATTCAGATGGGAACCCCGTTCGCAGGCATCGCTGGCAAGAACGATACGTCCTGTCTTCTTAACAGATTCCAGTACCTTATCATAGTTGAAGGGAACCAAGGTGCGGGCATCTATGATTTCAGCCGAAAGCCCATATTTTTCTTCAAGAATTTTGGCTGCTTCCATGGCACGATATAAAGTAGCGCCTACTGTTAATATTGTAATATCGTTTCCTTCCTTTTTCACATCCGGTTCTCCGATAGGCACTTCATAATATCCTTCCGGAACGCCTTCCGGTGCAAATTCTTCACCAATTCCATAAAGTCTTTGACTTTCAAAGAAAATGACCGGATCAGTACCTGCAAGAGCACTGTTCATAAGTCCTTTTGCATCATAGGGAGTTGCCGGGAATACTACTTTCAGGCCGGGAATATGTGCGCACAGTGAAGTCCAGTCCTGAGAATGCTGGGCACCGTACTTAGAACCTACTGAAACCCTGACTACAACAGGCATCTTCAGAACGCCGGCACTCATTGCCTGCCATTTGGACAGCTGGTTGAATACTTCGTCGCCTGCACGGCCCAGGAAGTCGCAGTACATCAATTCTACTAAAGCTCTTCCGCCGCACATTCCATAACCGACGGCAGAACCGACTATAGCTCCTTCAGATATTGATGTGTTAAATAATCTATGATAGGGAAGGGCTTCCGTCAAACCTCTGTATACTGCAAAAGCGCCGCCCCAGTCTCTGTTCTCTTCTCCGTAGGCTATCAGGGTAGGATCAGTATAGAACTTATCCAATATGGCTTCGAATATGGCATCCCGATAACTGAATACACGGTTGGGCGATACGGGCTTGCCGTTTTCTGTAGCCGTACGTACCTTTCTCTTGATCTGTTTTACACGAGGATTTTCTTCTTTGGGTATCAGAACTTCAGGCTCACGGTCATCCATTTTCTCAATTTTCTGATTGGAGAACATGAAGTCTGCAATCTGATCCGGGTTCTTGACAAGGTTCATTCTTGGAGAAACTTCATCATTGATTGCAAGTTTATAGATCTTGTCAATAAGAACCTTGGTGTTTTCAACTATTTCTTCGAATTTGTCATCTGAAGCCACATCAGCAGCAACCAGGTCATTGCGGTAAGATTTAATAGCATCTGCTTCCATCCAGGTATCGATTTCTTCCTTGGTTCGGTAGCTGGATGCATCGGAGGGTGAATGTCCGCTGAATCGATAGGTAAGTGTATCCAGCAGTACCGGGCCTTTCTTCTCTTCCAGAATCTTTTTCTTTCTCTTAATAGCATCGATCACTGCCAGCGGATTATATCCGTCTACCCTTTCAGCATGCATTTGTTCCGGGTTTACTCCGGCACCGAATCTGGCGAGGATTTCAAAGCCCATGGTTTCTCCGTAGGTTTGTCCGCCCATGCCGTACAGGTTATTGAAGAAATTGAATATCAGCGGAAGTCCTCCGCGATAGGGTTCTTCCCACAATTTCTTAAACTGATCCATAGTAGCCAGGCAAATGGCTTCCCAGACAGGACCGCAGCCGAGAGAAGCATCTCCGATATTGGCGATAACGATACCCTTCTGCTGATTTACTTTTTTGTATAGAGCTGCTCCTACAGCTATGTCTGCAGAGCCGCCGACTATGGCATTATTGGGATAAATACCGAACGGAGTAAAGAAAGCATGCATGGAACCGCCCAATCCTTTATGAAAACCGGTCTCACGTGCAAAAATCTCAGCTAAAGTACCGTAGATAAGAAAATCTATGGCCAATTCCTTTGCATTATTCTTATCCTTCTGCTTTCCTTCAACAATCCTTAGTATAGCCCCGTCAAAGTAGCTTTCCATCACCTTCATCAACTCATCGTCACTGAGTTTCTCAATGGCAGAAAGTCCTTTTGCTATGATTTCACCATGACTTCTGTGGGAACCGAAAATGTAATCGTCCTTATCCAGGTGGTAAGCCTGACCTACAGCAGCGGCTTCCTGACCGATAGAAAGATGAGCAGGACCGGGATGGTTATAGGGCACACCATTGTATTCTCCGGTGGTTTTTACGGAGTTAATCATGGATTCAAATTCACGGATAATTAACATATCACGATAGATCCGTAAAAAATCCTCCGTGGAGTAATTGGCTTTTTCATCCTCTATGGTCTTATTGTATTGGTTGACAGGAATATCCTGAAACTTTATAAATCCGCTCTTTCTAACTTCAGCGGGATCAATAAATTGTGACCTTGGCATAGAATAACGCCTTCCTTTCTATTTTATTTGATTAAAACTCAAATATGGTTTCCCGAATTATTTCACTTACTGTGGGATGAGGGAATACTAACTCTTTGACATCATCCACCCGCATTTCCATCTCTATCATAAGAGCAGCGCCATAGATGATTTCAGAGGCATAATTCCCTATCATATGCAATCCGATGAGTTTTTTGTGCTTTTTATCTATCAATACCTTGCAGATACCGTCGCCGCCTTCGTTTTCAGCCATATACCTGCCGCTGTACATCATGGGAAGTTTGGCAACTTCATATTCTATACCCTTTTCTTTGGCGGTGGCTTCCGTTTCTCCCACTCCTGCAACTTCCGGATTGGTATAGATAACGGATGCTATGGCATTATAGCGCATGATATCCTTCTTACCCAGCATATTGTTTACGGCTACCTCGGATTCTCTGTAAGCAGTATGGGCAAGCATGGATTTGCCGTTTACATCGCCTGCGGCATATACTCCGGGCACATTGGTCCGACATTGATCGTCCACCTTTATACGACCTCTATCCAGTTCAACGCCAATATTCTCAAGACCCAGTCCCTCGGTAGCCGGACGTCTTCCAATGCTCAAAAGAACCTTGTCTGCTTCTATCTTAAAGGTCTCTCCTTTGCTTTCATAAACAGCTGAGTTTCCTTCCAGTTTTGTTACCTTTGCATTTAGTTTGAACTGAATTCCTTTTTTCTCATAGTTCTTCAGCAGAATATCTGATATCTCAGAATCAGTAGGCCCTGCAATATGATCAAGCATCTCTATAACTGTTACCTCGCTGCCGGCTGACCGGTAGTAGGATGCCATTTCAAGACCAATGACACCGCCGCCGACGATAACCAGTCTGGCAGGAACCTCTTCCAGATCTAATATTTCGCGGTTGGTTAAAACGAAACCTGATTCCAGCCCTTCCTTAACCCCGGGTAAGGGCAGTATTATAGGATTGGATCCGGTGGCGATCAAAAGTCTTCGTCCTTCATAGATGCTGTCTCCTGCTTTTACCTTATACCCTTCCGGACCGGGACCTAATATATAAGCTTCTCCTTTTACAACAGTAACCTTATTTTTTTTCATCTTGGCATTTACGCCGGCTACCAGTTTGCTGACAACCTTGTTCTTCCTCTTAATGACAACCGGATGATTTAAGGCAACATTTCCGGCTTCTACTCCGTATTTCGCGCCGTCTCTGGCATTATCTGCAATCTTGGCTGAATACAGAAGGGCTTTGCTGGGTATGCAGCCTTCGTTCAGGCATACACCTCCCAGGCTTCGTTTTTCTATCAGCAACGTGGACAGGCCGGCGTGTCCTGCTCTTTCAGCAGCCAGGTACCCTGCCGGTCCGCCTCCGATTACTATTAATTCATATATCATATTCTCACCTCGCCAACAATACGCTGAAATTTTCCAAATTGGTCTTAAGTTCTTTCAGGAACCGGGCTGCAGGCGCTCCGTCAATGGCTCTGTGATCAAATGTCAAGGACAAGCCCATAGCCGGATAGAACTCGATTTCTCCATTTACTTCACGGGCACGCTGTACTATATTGTTTACTCCCAAGATACCCGTCTGCGGAGGATTCAGTACAGGAGTAAAGCTCTCTATATCCAAAGTTCCCAGATTGGTAACGGTGAAGCTGCCATTTTTCAGGAAGTCCGGATTGATTGAACCGGTTCTGCATTCATCAGCAAGCTTCCTGGCACGTATAGAGATCTCATTTAGTGAAAGCAGATTTGCATTGAAAATTGTAGGTACCATTAACCCGCGTTCTGTATCTACCGCATTACCCAGGTTTACATTGCGGAAATATTTGACTGTGTCTCCAAGAAAATGAGCATTTAAATCTTTATGGTTAACCAAGGTTCGGGAAACGGCAAACAAGATCATGTCGTTAATTGTTATGTTATTGATACCCAGCCTGTCCATGGATTCTTTCAGCTTTTTGCGATATGCAAGAAGTTCAGTGGCATCGAAACTGGTATTCAATGTAAGCTGTGCTGTGGTCGCCAGAGATTGATGCATCGCGTTTGCAATGACCTTACGTATGCGAGGCACCTTAACTTCCTCATACTCAGGTTCTACAACCAGCCACTCATCAATGGATGTGGCGCCTGCAGCTGCAACTGCCTGAACCGGTGATGCGGCAGCTGCCGGACGGACCGGTGTTTCTAAATCAGCAGTTGTAATTCTGCCGCCTAATCCGGTTCCTGTAATTCCTTCCAATCCTCCTGCCTGAGCTGCCTGTGCTGAAGGAGTCATTACATAACCGGAATCTCTCAGCGCCAATATATCCTGTTCTATTATTCTTCCATAAGGCCCTGAAGCTTTAGCATAACGATAATCTATACCCAGTTTTTCTGCCAGATTTTTTGCTCTGGGTGAAATTTTGATTTCTTTTGCATCAGTGACAATTTCAACATCTGCCTTGTCCGATACAGCTTCTCCGTCTGCCGCTTCTGCTGCCTGTGTTCCGCTGTCATCTGTGCTTTCTTTTCTTTCTGCATCAGCACTTTCCGCCTGAGCTGCAGAACTGTCTCCTTGCAAGTTAGGATTGAACTCATCAGTGCTCTCCCCTTCTTCCCCTATGACGCAGACATTAAGAAGGCAGGGAACATCGTCTCCTTCCTCAAAGAATACATCAAGAAGAATTCCATCTATGGGAGCTTCTTCGTCAAAGCTGGCTTTATCGGTTTCATAGGAAAACAGAATATCTCCCTTTGATACCTTGTCGCCTTTTTTCTTATGCCATTCAGTAATAATGCAACTTTCAACTGACTGCCCTTGTTTAGGCATTATAACGGGTTGTGCCATATGACCCCTCCTACCTTAGTTTTGTAAGTACTTACGTTCTTTGGTTCTGAACCAAAATAATATTTTTATGAATGGATGGCTGCTTGCATTATAATCTGCTGCAACCATCCATTGCTTACTGCATTATTTAAATGGGTTTGGAGTTAGCAAGCAGATATTTTTCTGCCTCTGCACACCATAACCCGTTATTGGACTCCACGATATCTGCCAGTTTTGCAAATACCGGGTCATTTTTCCCCAGTTCACGGAAATCCTTAATAGCTGTTAATTCCATATCAATATTAGTATAAACCAGTTTCTTGCCGCCGGGTATATTGGGAAGATTAATGGTGGTTTCCGCAACACTGTTCAAACCGCCTATATGGGTGATCATGGAAGTCGGGTTGATCAGCCCCTTACCCATCATATTAAGGGATATATTCATATCCTCAGTGTTGCCGCCGCTGGTCCCTACGATATGTTTGGAATTATAATGTATATCATAGAAATTTACGTTGGCAGAAAAACTCTTATCGCTGGGTCCGGCAAAAAAGTTGAGACAGCCGTCATATCCAAGAATCTGGTCTCCCATTTCCACTACCTGCTTTACCGGTGCGAATACAAAAACATCGTCATAGCCTTTTCCGTCTGTAAGGCTCATTAAATAATCTATTCCCCTGTCCGGCGAAGAAGTGTTGACATATACAAGCCGGGTACCCTGCTTTGCTGCATCTTCTACGGTGTAAATAGAAGCTGCCCGGGCAAGACGTTCTTCATTGATATCAGTTACAACAAGCAGTTTGGGTTTTCTTTCATTATGAAGGGCATAATCGATTGCGCCTAATCCCATAGGCCCTACTCCTGCCAGAATTGCCATATTGCCGCCGTCTTTCACGCCCATGTGATGATCGTAACTGCCAGGCGTCATGTGGTAATTTCCTCGAAATGCTCCTACAATGCAGGACATGGGCTCAGCAAGAGAACCGTAGAAAAATGAATCGCTTTCAAAAGTCAAAAGACAGCCAAGCTCCATTACTATATTGGGAATGATAACATAGGTTGCGCTTCCTCCGATATACGGGAAGCTGTACCCAGGAGCTGCGTAAGGATCATCCTTTTGATTTAAGGCTGTCTGAATTGAGAATTTCTGTCCAGGATAATACCTATCTTTCCATTTTTCCCCGACCTTTATTATCTCACCGCTTAGTTCATGCCCGATAATTATGGGATTTTCAGCTACATTATCAGGCACCCGCTTATGATCTGCCCCCTGAATTGCCGCTTTATAGGAAGACATGCAAATGCCGTCGGTTACGATATGTGCTAATATTTCATCTTCCTGCATTTCAGGAAGATCGAATTCTTCCAGTCGTAAATCATTCTTACCGTACAAACGAACTGCCTTTGTTTTCATTAATCTGACACCTCACTGTTTCAGGTTTTATTATAAACCGTATTATTCCCCCTGTTGACTTATTTCTATCGTATCACAGGTCCGTTGTAAAATCAACATAAACCAACATAGTTAGTAAAAATATGGACACAAACCAACATCTATAATATAATGATTAACAGAAATCTGATATTTGCAATACATAGATACCCATATAGAAGGAGGTACCCCCATGGAAATGTATCAAAGATTAAAAGGACAAACGGCTATAGTTACCGGCGGCGGCCAAGGCCTTGGAGAAGCGCTGTGCCAAAGGTTGGATCGGGAAGGCTGCAATGTGGTAGTAGCCGATATAAATTATGAAGCCGCTAAAAAAGTTGCAGCATCATTAAAAAGCGGCTCCGCATTTCATGTGGATGTAACCAATGAAGAGCAAGTAGAGAAAATGGTAAACTATACTGTTGAAAAATATGGTGCACTTGATTTATTGGTATCAAATGCTGCTATACTGATCGCCAAACCCATTACAAACTTCACAGTGGAAGAATGGCGTAAAATGATAGATATTAATTTAGTAGGTTATTTCCTGGCAGCCAAGGCTGCTGCAAGAGTAATGATTCCCCAAAAAAAAGGTAACATTATACAGATCAACAGCAAATCCGGAAAAAAAGGTTCATATAAGAACTCAGCCTATGCAGCATCCAAATTCGGCGGAATCGGGCTGACCCAAAGCCTGGCATTGGAACTGGCAGAACATAATATACGGGTTAACGCCATCTGCCCGGGCAATCTCCTGGACTCCCCCCTGTGGGTAAACAGCCTATTTAAGCAATATGCAAAGAATCAAGGCATAACTGAAGAAGAAGTAAGGCAAAAGTATCTTGGTCAGGTACCTCTGGGACGAAGCTGCCAATATGAAGATGTTGCCAACGTAATGGTATTTTTGGCATCAGATGAGTCAAGTTATATGACCGGTCAGGCCATCAATGTTACCGGCGGGCAGGAAATGAGATAGAATATCACGGAGGTTTTATAATGAATCAGGAAATAGCAAAGCTCGTGGAAAATTTGAATCACCAAGATAAGGAAGTCCGACTGGAAAGTCTTAAATCTCTAATGGAGAAAATCAACAGCGGAGAGCTGCCCCGGCCAAAAACCGGAAGTGACGTGAACAATCATATTCATACAGCTTATTCTTTCTCTCCCTATTCACCGGCCAAGGCAGTCTGGATGGCATACCAGTCAGGACTGGCAACAGCAGGAATTATGGATCATGATTCCATAAGCGGAGCTGAGGAGTTCATTCAGGCAGGAAAAATAGCAGGCATAGCTACAACAATAGGGGTGGAATGCCGGGTGGATTTTTCAGATACACCGCTGGCAGGAAGACGAATCAACAACCCGGACCAGGATTCCATTGCCTATATAACCTTGCATGGACTCCCTCATACACAGATTGAAAAAATAAAATCGTATTTTATACCCTATCAGGTTCATCGCAACAACCGGAACAAAAAAATGGTGGAGCGGATAAATGACCTGATAGGGCACCCCGAACTGAAACTGGACTTTGAACAGGATGTAGTGCCTATTTCCAAAGCCAGCGAATATGGAAGCATCACCGAACGCCATATTTTGTATGCACTTTCTCTTCGCCTTATCGAACTTTATGGAAAAGGAAAGGCATTGGTGGACTACCTTAAGGATGACTTAAAACTGAATATAAGCGAAAGAATTCAAAATTATCTGATAGACAAATCCAATCCTCACTATGCTTATGATTTACTGGGACTGCTAAAAAGCGAATTGGTCTCTGCATTTTATATAGATGCATCGGATGAGTGTCCTGATGTCAGAGAGGTAATTGCCTTATCAAAAGAAGTGGGAGCGATTTCAGCTTATGCATATTTGGGCGATGTAGGAGATTCCGTTACCGGAGACAAAAAAGCTCAAAAGTTTGAAGATGATTATCTGGATGAACTCTTCCCCTTACTTAAGGAACTTGGGTTTAATGCCGTTACTTACATGCCTTCCAGAAATACAATGCAGCAGCTTGACCGGGTTCGCTCCCTGTGCCGGGAATATGGCTTTTTTCAGATCAGCGGTGAAGATATAAATTCTTCCCGGCAGTCCTTTGTATGTCTGGCTATGAGGGATGAAAAGTACCGTAACCTCCTTGATTCCACCTGGGCATTGATCGGACACGAGCTTACTGCTACTGAAGATATAACAAGAGGCATGTTTTCAGAAGAAACCATAAATAAATATCCTGATCTGGAAGAAAGGATACAGGTATTCAAAGAAATAGGCCGGAAGAAACATGGATTATAGATTTTTGCACCAGATATGCAACAAGTAAAGTAAGCAGAGGAAACAGGAATATGAGAAAAGCAGGTAGAAATGTGTTTGCTATAGAAAGACGAAATAATCTTTTATCTATTTTACATGATAAAAAAAGCATAACCGTACAGGAAGCTGCCGCCATGTTCAATGTTACGGAAGAGACCATAAGGCGGGATCTCAGAGCCATGGAAGAACAGAACTTATTAATCCGGACTCATGGAGGTGCTGTGCTGGCTGATGATATTAATATGGAAGTTTCACTGGAGGTCAGGGAAGGCATCAATATAAGGGGGAAAGACCTTATAGGCCGAATGGCCGCCGATCTTGTTAAGGATGGAGATACCTTATTTATGGATGCCAGCACCTCTTCCTTATACGTTGCAAAGCATTTGAAAGAAAAAAAGGCATTGACGGTCATCACCAACGCCATGCGCATTTTGCTGGAACTGGCCCCCTGCGAGGAAATCAGACTGATTTCCTCCGGCGGCTACCTGCGTAAAAAGAGCCTTTCTTATGTAGGCAAAGCTGCTGAGATTGCCATCAGCAGCTATCATGCCGACAAGGTGTTCTTTTCCTGTAAAGGGTTTTCACCAAAGCTTGGAGCTACAGATTCACATGAACAGGAATCCAGCATCCGGCGCCTGATGATTCAGCATTCCGAAGAAGCAATTTTTTTGTGCGATCATACCAAGTACGATAAGGTAGGGTACACTACCACGGCGCAAATAGAAGATATGGATTATTTTATTACTGATAAGGAATTGCCTGACGGATGGGAAGATCCAATACTAAACAAACAGGTACGGCTTATTTACCCTGACTCAATTAAAGGCAAGGATTAGGGAGCGGGCAGCTTACTTCTTCAGGCTCTTTACCAGACTCTTGCGGTAGGCTTCACTCTCCCAGTTTTTTATAAAATCAATTTCTTCGGCCGTCATGGACTTAAGCGGCAGACCCAGCCTATTAATATTATCAATAACATAAATGCAGGCAAGCAGGGTCTCTTCCATGGTTTGTGCTTCCGATTCATTTGTCAGGTAGATAATTTCACCGGTTTCTGTATTTATATTCAGCTTGTTATCCATACCTCCAAGAGAAATATTCTCATTTAAATACACCAGTTGATCCGGATACAAAACATTTCGATCAAAAAAATCAAGGCCAATTTTATTTGCTTTTAAGTAAATTTTTAAATACTCTGTTCTGCTAACATATTTATTTTCATCAAGCTTATCTAGCTCTATTTTGGGGTAAGTTTCTGCAATGCCAAAATGGGTTTTAATCATATCGTTTACCCTTTGATGCAAGTCAAGGCATTCCCGTGGATTATCCGCTGTTGTAATCAGTCCATGGTTTTCCATGAAAATAACTTGCGGAAACTTATCGTTTTCATTTAGATAATCATGCACCGCCTTTTTTATGCGCAGAGTTAAGCTGAATCCCGGATTTATATAGGGGATCCAGACAAAGCCGAAATCAACATTTTTAAATATCTCATTCATTAATTCCCGGCCTTTATGAGTACAGCAAACAATATTGGCATAAACCGGATGAGTATGAATTACATACTTAAGCAATATAGAGTGAAAGCCGGCTTCAACGGAGGGCCTTAGTTTCTTCAGTCCCTCCATCTCCACTACATTGGCCTTTGCAAACTCGGTGCTTTCTTTCTCATAATCCCGGTCCAGGCTTAAATCCACATTGTTATAAAACTCCATTATATTTTTATAATTAACGACTACGTATCCTTCTTTAGGATTAATCTGCTTTAATTTAAATCCGGAAGCTTTAACGGCCATCAGTTCTTCATTCAGCTTAACCGATGTATTGCCGCCTCCTCCCTGGGTATACTCTATGGGCAGACCCACTTGTGTCGAAATATATTGAAGCTCTTTCAATGCTTCCTGAAACATATCAGTATCTCCCTTCTTCTTCCGTCAATTCTATGGGCATATGGTTAATAAGAGCTTAGAATTCGGCAGACTTTGGTGTTCTGGGGAAGGGAATAACATCACGAATATTGGTCATGCCTGTAATGTACATGATGGCTCTTTCAAAACCCAGACCAAACCCGGAATGATAGGTTCCTCCGTATTTGCGCAGATCCCTGTACCACCAATAATCTTCTTCTTTCATGTTCAATTCTTTAATCCTTGCATCCAGCAGTTCCAGACGTTCCTCCCTCTGGCTGCCTCCGATAATTTCTCCGATACCGGGAACCAAAAGATCCATTGCAGCTACAGTTTTTCCGTCATCGTTCAAACGCATGTAGAAAGCTTTGATATCTTTTGGATAGTTGATTACAAAGACCGGCTTTTTAAATACCTTTTCCGTCAGAAAGCGTTCATGCTCTGTTTGCAGGTCTGTGCCCCATTCCACTTTATACTGGAAATTATCATTGTGCTTTTTAAGAATCTCCACTGCATCTGTGTAGCTTATTCTGCCAAACTCAGATTGTATGACATTGTTTAACCTTTCCAGCAGACCTTTATCTATGAAATTGTTGAAAAACTCCATTTCCTCAGGTGCATGTCTTATAACATAATCAAAAATGTATTTGATCATATCTTCTGCCAGTTCCATGTTATCGTTAAGATCTGCAAATGCAACCTCAGGTTCAATCATCCAGAATTCGGCCGCATGACGGGGTGTATTGGAGTTTTCCGATCGGAAGGTTGGACCAAAGGTATATACCTTTCGGAAAGCCAGGGCATATGCTTCAGCCGACAACTGTCCGCTTACAGTAAGATTGGTTTCCCGTCCGAAGAAGTCCTTAGTGAAATCAACTTCTCCGTCTTCTGTAAGAGGAATATTTCTGAAATCCAAAGTAGTTACATGAAACATCTCGCCGGCTCCCTCGGCATCGCTTCCCGTTATAATTGGAGTATGGACGTAGACAAAGTCTCTCTCCTGAAAGAACTTATGTATGGCATAGGATAGTAAAGAGCGAACGCGAAATACAGCAGAAAAGGTATTGGTCCTTGGACGTAAATGAGCAATGGTTCTTAAAAACTCAAAACTATGGCGTTTTTTCTGCAGGGGATAATCTGAAGGACAATGGCCTTCTATTCGTATATTTTTGGCTTTGATTTCAAAGGGCTGTTTCATGCCCGGAGTCTCTGTCAGTATTCCATCTACATAAATGGCACTGCCTACGCCAAGCTTTACTATTTCTTTGAAATTCTCCAGTTTTTCCTCTTCATATACAACTTGAATGGACTTGAAAAAAGATCCGTCATTTAGTTCAATAAAACCAAAAACCTTTGAATTGCGGTTGTTTCGAATCCAGCCGGATAAAGATACCTCTTTATCGTAGTATTCTTCGGGTTGTCTGTAAATCTTTTTTACTGTTGTTTTCAATGCTTCTTTCACAATTACATACTCCTTTATATAAAGTTTTATCGAGTTGCCGACTTTTTTCTGCCCCTGTACTGTTCTTTGGGAAATACTACATGTACCCTTCGGGCAGCGGCCTCACTGACAATATAATTTACATACCGGATAATGCTTCCCATAAAGCGTTCCGGGCTCATAGTGCCCTTTGCAATATTACCCAGGGCCCGCTCCCATTTCCCGGTTGTCTCCGGCGATTTCAATTCCTCAGGCACCGCTTTTATGAGCCGGATGCCTTTTTCCGTGGGGATAAGGGCTTTTTTCTGCCGCTTAACATATCCCACTTCCAGTAAACGCTCTATAATAGCGGCCCGGGTAGCGGGAGTACCCAACCCTCCTTGTTTTAGTTCTTCCCTTAAGGCTTCATCCTTTACAAAACGGCCTGCATTTTCCATGGCTGAGAGCAAAGCCGCCTCTGTGTAAGGTTTAGGAGGCTGGGTTTTTTTCTTGATTACCTCTGCAGCTGCTGCAACAGCCGGCTGTCCCTCCTCTAATGGGGGCAGAGACTGTTCATCTTCCTTGCTTTCCGTATTCTTATCTTCATATAGTATTTTCCAGCCTAATTCCTTTACAGATATCCCCCTTGTATAGAAGGTTTCCCCTTCTACCTCGGTATGAACCTGAGTCTCCTCATATTCATACGGGGGATAGAAAACAGCCAGAAACCTTCTGACAATCAAATCAAAAATTTTTCTTTCATCTTCTGACAAAGCTGTTTTCATTTTTGTTTTGGCAGGGATTATTGCATGATGATCAGTAACCTTGCTGTCATCCACCAACCTCTTTGTTACGGGAAGTCTGGAAAGCTCGAGAACCGGTTTTGCATATATGCCGTAAGGCCCCTCTTCCAGATTCTGCACCAAGGGACGCAGGACAGGCACTAAATCCTGAGACAGGTATCGGCTGTCCGTTCGGGGATAGGTAATCAGTTTTCGGTTCTCATACAACTGCTGAGCAAGTTTCAGAGTTTTCTGTGCAGAAAAGCCATATCTTCGGTTGGCATCCCTTTGCAGCTCGGTCAAATCATACAATTGAGGGAAAAGCTGCTTTTTCAGCTGTTTAGCCACAGTTTTTACCCTGCCTGTTTTCCCTTTTACCTTTTCAGCAATGAAATCAGCCTTTTCTTTCTCAAAGATTCTGTTTTGGGAAACCTTATCTTTAAACCAAACACCCTTATAACCCGGAAAGGTGCAGTGGACTTCCCAATAGTCCTGTGGTACGAAAGACTCTATCTCATGATGCCTGGCTACCAGAATAGCCAGAGTGGGAGTCTGAACCCTTCCTATGGATAAGAGGGTATTGTATTGTATAGAAAAGGCCCTTGAACCATTAATGCCTACCAGCCAGTCTGCTTCAGAACGGCATCTGGCAGATTCATACAGCAAATCATAATCGCTGCCCGGCCTTAGGCGGGAAAAACCTTCCCGGACAGCCTCATCTGTCATGCTGGAAATCCAAAGCCTTTGAAAAGGTTTTTTGCAGCCTGCCATCCGGTATATGTATCTGAAAATCAGTTCTCCTTCCCGGCCGCTGTCAGTAGCACAGATCAGAGAAGAAACCGATTTGTCATTCATCAATTTTTTCAAAATGTTAAATTGTTTACCGGTTCCGGGCAACACCTGCAACTGCATTTTTTCAGGAACAATAGGCAGGGTGTCCATGCGCCAGCTCTTATATCGGGAATCATACTTTTCCGGTTCCTGCAGCCCCACCAAATGGCCGATTGCCCAGGAAACTATATAAGTATCATTATAGAGAAAACCATCGCCTTTTTGCGTACACTGCAAAACTCTTGCAATGTCTCTGCCTACGGAAGGCTTTTCTGTTATAACCAGAATCTTACCCATAAGCATAAACCGCCTTCAGCTCTTCTTCCGCTTGGATTTATGCAAAAGATATCGCTCTTTCCCTTCCTGAAAACGCTTCTTCTCTTCCGGTGTTGTAAGTATGAGCCTGGGAACCTGGCAGGGAACACCGTTTTCATCAAGTGATACCATGGTAAAATAAGCGGTAAGGGCTACCTGAGAAGGCTTCTCCTCCTCCAGGTACTCTGCCTCAACAGTGACAAAAACCTCCATGGAAGTACGACCTACAAATATCATTTCACCTTTACAGGTAACCAGTGCTCCGACATATATGGGAGTATGAAAGACAAGCTCATCTACCCGGGCGGTAACAATATTGGTATGAGCATGTCTGGCTGCCACTACATATGCAGTGGTATCCATCATCTTCATTATCTCGCCCCCATGCACATTACCGGCCGGATTAGCTTGACTGGGGAGCATGACCTGTGACATTATTGCTCTGGAATGGGCAACAGTCTTTCCGTTCATTTCGGACTCTCCTAGTTTGATATTCTTCATTATATAAAAAACATGTCAAAAAAGCAATGAAACCAATTATTATGACATAAAGCTCTGTTTGTGTTATATAATGATGTTGCAGCTGATAAATCATTCGAGCGCTATAACAATACATATTGTATCAGCATTTACGGTCTTTATTTTTAAAAAAATAACATAGCATTGTTCCAGGGGGAAGATAAATGCCTGTAGTAAAAATTGAAAATTTGATTAAACGATTTGGTAAGTTTACTGCTTTGAACGGAATTGATCTTACTGTTAACCAAGGTGAGATCTATGGTTTTATTGGACCTAACGGAGCTGGAAAAACAACAACCATAAGAATTCTGCTCGGCATCCTTAAAGCAACTGAAGGTAAAGCTAAAGTCTTCGGAATGGATGCCTGGAAAGATGCTGTTGAGATACATAAAAAAACCGCCTATGTTCCCGGAGATGTAAGCCTTTGGCCTAATCTCACCGGCGGCGAAGTAATAGATTTGTTCGTAAGACTCCGTAATTCCAATAATAATAGACGTCGGGAAGAGTTAATTGAAAGATTTAACCTGGACCCATCCAAAAAATGCAGAACATACTCAAAGGGCAACAGACAGAAAGTAGCACTGATTGCAGCATTTGCATCAGATGCAGATCTTTATGTGCTGGATGAACCCACGTCGGGGCTTGATCCTTTAATGGACAGTGTTTTTCAGGAATGCATAAAAGAAGTTAAAGATCAGGGAAAAAGTGTCTTGCTTTCCAGTCACATTTTATCTGAGGTAGAGAAACTATGTGACAAGATAAGTATTATTCGGCATGGAAAGATAATAGAATCCGGCACTCTCGATGAACTGCGCCACCTGACCAGAAGCAGAATGGTTGTTAAAACGAAAAAACCTATGGAAGCCTTAGACATGATAAAAGGCGTTCATGATTTGGAAGTAAGGGATAACATCTTTTATTTTCAAGCAGATACAGAAGAATTGGACAATATCATGAAATATATAGCCCAGTTTGGGATAGTGAAATTAGAAAGTGCACCGCCCACCCTTGAGGATTTATTTATAAGACACTATATGGGGGACGGAGGTGAATCTTAATGTCCAACCGGTTTGCTAATACAAAAATATTGGCATTTTTCATATTGCGTAAAGATCGGATCAGAATTCTCATATGGATTATTTCCATTGTACTTTTCACAGTAATGATTGGAGCAATGCTTCCAAATTTATATTCAACCGGCACTGACCGCCAAATCATGGCGGAGACCATGAAAAATCCGGCTATTACGGTTATGCTTGGCCCTGGCTATGGACTGGACAACTATACAGATGGGGCAATGATGGCTCACTTCATGCTTATTTTTACTTTGCTTGCCGTGGGAATTATGAACATTTTGATGACCATAAGGAACACCAGAGAAGACGAAGAAGAAGGAAGAACAGAAATAATACGCTCTCTTCCGTCAGGCTTCCTATCCCCTTTAACCGCAGCATTCTTTGTTTCTGCTGCAGCCAACACGGTGCTGGCCCTGACAGCGGGCCTTAGTCTGTATTCTTTAGGCTTTGAAAGCATGGATTTCCAGGGTTCTATGCTGTATGGAGCATCGATTGGCACCGCCGGCATATTTTTTACGTCATTGACAGCTTTGTTTGCACAGCTTACACCCATTACCCGGTCTGCATTGGGTTATTCATTCGGCTTCCTCATCCTGGCTTACATAATCAGAGGAATAGGCGATGTAGAAAGCGAGCTGCTGTCTCTTTTTTCTCCGCTTGGTTTGATCCTGCGTACTGAGGTTTATGTGAATAATCACTGGTGGCCTGTTTTACTGACCCTGGGATTGTCTGTAATCCTGGCAGGGCTTGCCATGTATTTAAATACCATACGGGATCTGGGCGCAGGTTTTTTACAGCCGAAATCCGGAAAAGCTGAAGCTTCGAGATTCCTTTCCTCACCTTTGGGGCTTGCCCTGCGTTTGCAACGTACCGCTGTCATATCATGGACAATAGGAATGCTTGTGCTGGGATTATCCTATGGATCTGTCCTGGGTGACCTGGAAGGTTTTCTTGACAGCAGCGGATTACTGCTGCAAATGCTGCCCGAATCAGAAGTATTTAACCTGACGGAACGGTTTGTAGGCATGCTTTTGACCATCTTAAGCATACTGGCAGCTATTCCTGTGCTTATTTTTATATTAAAGCTTAAGTCAGAGGAAAATGCCGGGAGAATAGAACAACTTCTTGCCGGGGCCGTATCCAGAACAAAACTCATTGGAAGTTATGCTTTTATCGGTCTGGCAGCCGCTCCTGTCATACAGTTCATGTCCGTACTCGGCCTGTGGGCTTCTGCCGCGTTTGTAATGGAGGATCCTCTTTCCTTTAATATATTGTTAAAGGCCAGCATGGCATATATACCCTCTGTTTGGGTAATGGCAGGTCTGATGGTTCTGGCCATTGGATATCTGCCAAGGTTTACCGGTGCAGTCTGGCTGTATTTAGGATATGCATTCTTTATAGCATATCTTGGTGATATGTTAAAACTGCCTGAATGGATGGATTATCTTTCGCCTTTCGGACACATTCCTCAAATTCCACTCGAGGAGTTTCATGCATCCAAAACTTTACTCTCCATGCTTTTGGCTTTCGGGCTGACTGCAGCAGGTTTCGCAGGCTATCGAAATCGGGACATACACGGATAGACTCAGCCTTAATTCATGTTAACCCGGATCATAAGGAGGCGACGATTAAGGAATAAAAGGAGGAAAAGATGATAGAACTTGTAGGAAAATATAATACTGCCAAAGTTTTTACCGATGTCATTGATGATACTTCTCACTCACAAATTATTGAACTCTTAAATCAAGAATTTACGGCAGGAAGCCGAATTCGAATGATGCCCGATGTACATGCCGGTGCAGGCTGTACAATAGGAACTACAATGACCATAAAAGACAAGGTTGTTCCCAATCTGGTGGGTGTGGATATCGGATGCGGAATGGAAACCGTGCTTCTTAAGGAAACCCATATCGATCTGGAAAAACTGGATAAACTGATTTACAGCCGTATACCATCAGGCTTTTCAATAAGAAATAAAATCCATCATTATATGAATGAAATTGACCTGTCACAGCTTTACTGTTATCAAAAAGTCAACATACCCCGTGCAGAAAAGAGCATGGGGACCCTTGGCGGAGGCAATCATTTTATAGAAGCAGGCAGGGATGACGAAGGCCGGCTGTATCTCGTGGTGCATTCAGGCAGCCGGCATCTGGGTCTGCAGGTAGCCCAATATTATCAGGAAGAAGGCTTCAAACAGTGCAATACCATTACAATCGAAGAGGAAGAAGCACTTATTGCTTCACTCAAAGCAGAAGGACGGGAAAAGGAAATAAACAAGGCACTTAAAGCGTTAAGAAAATCTAAACGCAGCGACATCCCAAAGGCGCTCTGCTATGTGTCAGGCAGGCTCTTTGAAGAATATATCCATGATATGAAGATCATCCAAAAATTTGCAGCTCTCAATCGTAAAGCCATAGTGGATGAAATAGTGAGAGGCTTGGACCTGACTCCGGTGGACAGTTTCACAACCATACACAATTATATTGATACAGATTCCATGATCCTCCGCAAGGGCGCAGTTTCCGCCAAGGCCGGAGAACGCCTGCTGATCCCCATAAACATGCGGGACGGAAGCCTTATCTGCATTGGAAAGGGCAATAAGGACTGGAATTATTCAGCTCCTCACGGAGCGGGAAGGATCATGAGCCGCACACAGGCAAAGAAGAGCTTTTCCTTGTCAGAGTTTAAGAAGGAAATGGACGGCATCTACACAAGCTCGGTAAACAAGGATACTCTGGATGAATGTCCAATGGCTTATAAGAGCATGGATGACATAATAAAACATATAGCTGATACAGTAGAAATCGAAAGAATTATCCGTCCCATTTATAATTTCAAAGCCGGCGGGGAATAATATCAGTCTTCAGGGTATGGAATGTGACTATAATAGTCCTTGTCGAGAATCATGGTTGAATAATAGAATTTGGCATTTACAATGTTTATCATATTTTGAATATACTCATCATCAACCTCAACCCCCGGATTAGGTGTAAATTCCCTGGCTACTGCATTATATCTCCCCTTATCTGTTATAAAGGATCGGTCCCGGAAAATAACAAGGGGTTCTGAATCAGAAAACAGATCCCTGCCCATCAATAGTCTTGAGTCATACTCAAGCCCAAGCAGATTGGAAAGGGTGGGAATAATATCGAGAGACGAGCCCGGAGCATCAATGGCAATCGGCTCTTCAATTCCCTTGGTGTACAGAATAAAAGTATTCCTGTGGACATCGAAATGCTTATCCAGCTTATGACCGGCAAGTTCTTCTATTACATGGTGCTCCAGACCGTAGGGATAGTGATCAGAACTCATGGCAATGAGGGTTTTATCTGCAATGCCTGCTTCCTCCAGCTGAGCCAGCAAATACTCCATAGCCCTGTCCAGTTCGATCTGGGTGGCTATATAAGCTTTGGCAGGTTCGGAATATGGCAGATCTTCCACATTCTTTTTGTTCTTTAAAGCCATGGCATTGCCCATGAAATTATATTCAAGATGTCCGCTTACCGTCATATAATATGCATGAAAAGGCTGGCTGTCGATGTACTCAGGAATGGTTATCTCCATCATCTCCAAATCGGACCGGGGCCATTGTTTTTTCATAACCAGACCATTGCCTATACCCTTGTAGTCATATCCCATGTTAGGATGGGACAGATCCCTGCGGTAATAGGAGTAGCTGTGATTATGATAAGCAACTGTTTTATAACCCAGCCTCTTTAGTTGATTGCCCATTACAAAGGGGAGATCTATTTTGCTGGAATGATAAAAGCTCCAGACACCGCTTTTGGGAATTAGGCTGGTTAAACTGACATATTCTCCGTCGGATGTGCTTACATCCCAGATGGGCACATAAAAATTTGTAAATTTATAGCCCTCTTCAACCATCTTATACAAAGTAGGCGTAAGCTCTTCATGAACAGCATAAGGCGAAAAACCTTCTGCGGTAATGAGTATCAGATTATATCCCTTATATTGGCCGGTGTATTCATTTTGCGGGGTAGGAGGCACATTTCTGAAGTATTCATGCATTTCTATAATATCCTGGTCTTTTTCATTAATTATTAATTCATCAAAATCAATATCCAATATATTATAAACAATTTCCGGTGGTTCAGTCTCCTCACCCTCTGCATCGTCAGGAGGATCCGTCGGCAGCCCGTCCGGTGTATCCTGCTCACTATCACTTTGTTCCACAGGAGTTTTTTCAGGAGATTCAGACGCAGGAGATTCGGGCAGGTAAGGATTGGCTACCTCATAACCCGGCGTCCAGCCTGTAAGCAGCCTTTGCAGATCCAGTCGGGTGGTGGTAATCAGCCCCAGCCTTTCTACAGAAAGAACAGGGTAGCTGTTTTTATAATATAAATCATATGGAGAATTCTGTTCCCTGCCGCCCAGATAAATAACACCTACTGCTGAAAAATGAACAATAACCGCTAGTATTATTAGGCTGCCCCGAAAGAAGAGCCCCGGCTTTTCAAATGAGAAAACCTTTCTTCCGAATATGAGCAAGAACAAAAAAGGAATAAAGAATAATATAACCCATATAATATTCTGAGCCACTCTTATTGCTATTTCCTTGCTGAAATCCAGAATCTGTGTCATGTTTGATGCGGAAAACATGCTGTAAAAGGTCTTGAAAAAATCATAATAAATAAACTGGGATGAAAAGAAAAAGCCCAGAACAGCCAGGAATATACAAGACAAAATATGATTAACTTTTGGTTTGAATAAGCTGCCGATAAAATATAAAACAAGAGATAAAACCATGGAAAACAAGATGGGAATTACAAGACCTGCGGTCACAAACCCGCGATAAACTGTAAATCGAAACAGGATTTCCAAATAAAAAAGCGACAAAATAATATAGGTTAATAATGGGATAGTTTTTGACTTCTGCTTCATGCGGACACCTTCTAAATTTAAAATCTTCTTTTCTCAATAGTATAACATGTATAGTAGATCCGGTACAGTACTTAATATTGATTCTCAATATTAATGTCAACTACTTCCGCATCTGTATTGTTCTCAATAAAACTGCATATTTTTTCACTTATGCTGTCTGCCAAAGCTGAATTATTGGCAAGAAAAGCAATGGAAATGATAATGGTCTGATGTATATTCTGTGCATCGCTCTCTATTACTGAAACATTATACCTGTTTCGAAGTTTCTCAGTAAGACTTTTTACAATCATTCTTTTTTCCTTCAGGCTGTGCACCCACGGTGCATAAAGCCTGACCGTTATCACACTTAAGGTAATTGTAATCATCCTCGCTTTCCATGCTGCTTTACATATAATACATAGAAATCATAAACCTCTTATCCGAAACAGTTTTTCAAAGGGATTCCTGATAATAGGCTGTCTGCAGAATGAAAGTCACCTTCGTAAGGCCGCAATTCGAAAAGATCAGGATATAAAGAGTAAATCATGATTTTTATTATGTCAAAATTTGATTCAAGTTGCAAGATGAGGTATGTCAAACAATATTATATTAGCTGACATTTTTTATTGAGATTTAGATTACTAGTTTTTTAAATGATGAACATACTAATCTTGGTAACACTTTATAATGAATGAATTAATATTTACAAAAGGAAGTGAAAATTGTTAATGAATAAAATACGCCTGGCGGTAATTGGTACCGGTATGGCCTGGGAACGTCTTCATTGGCCTGCCGTTTCCCAATTACAAAATGAATACGAAATAGCAGCCCTCTGTAATCGAACGAAAAGCGATGCGGAGCAGTTTGCAGCCAAGATAGGATTAGATCAGAGCAATGTTTATGACGATTATAACGAGATGCTTAAACGAGATGATATTGATGTTGTGGACGTGCTTGTACCAATTGAAGAAAATTTTGAAGCAGCATCTGCTGTATTAAAAGCAGGAAAGAACCTGATTGCTGAAAAGCCCCTTGCCGGCACCATGGAAGGAGCAAAAAAACTGTTGGATCTGTATCACAGCAGTTCGTCATTGGTAATGTTAGCTGAAAACTATCGATATAATGATGAAAACAATATTATCAAGGATATGATGTCACAAGGTCGTATCGGAGAAGCGGTTTACTTTATCTGCAATAAGGTTGTAGATTTCAAAGAAGAAATGAAGAAAGACACCTTCGCAGCAACTGAATGGAGACAGTACCCTAAATATCCGGGAGGGGCCTTTTTGGATGCAGCCCTGCATGATATTGCTGCTTTTCGTCATATTTTTGGTGCCGTTAATACCGTGTATGCTCTCGGCCGTCCTCAGGATGAACCTTACAGCCCCTATATGTCCTACAACTGCCAGATACACTTTAAAAACAATGTTGTTGGTCAGTACAACTATTTCTGCGATGGAGTTGAAACCCAGAAACCGCCTGTCGGGCTGCGGATCTTCGGTACTCGGGGAGAGATTTATCTTGAAGATAAAAACAGCGGCAAATTATTTGTTTCCTATCGCAACGGAACTGCCGAAGAAATCAGCTTCCTACCGGGCCGTGGTTATTATAATGAATTTTTAAACTTTGCCAAAGCCTTCCGCAAAGAAGAAGAAATTCAGGTGACACCTGATGTAGGATATGGTGATACAAAGATGATCTTTGATATTCTTCACTCCACAGAAACCATGCAGCCCGTAAAGGTGGACTAAAAGTCTGATGATCGGCTTATCCTTCATATATTCATCTTCTGTTTGCTGAAAAGCCTATTGGGTATTATACCGCTTGCGGCCGTAAAGATAAGTACAAGGGCTGCAGCACTCACTATATAAACATTGCTATAGCCAAGAGCAACCGCCAGGGAATAACCGGCTACAGCACCGAAAGCAGCCCCCAAATCGCCGCATGTCATATAATGACCTAATATATTTCCGTTCTCGGTTATGCTATGGTGATCAACAGCAAGAATATCCAAAACACTGTTTAATACTGTGGAAGCTGCAAAAGCCGCTATTATGGCCAGTGATAAACCATAAAAAGATTTAACTAAAGCAATGGATACTAAGGATAAAACAAGTGTAACGGAGGAAAAGGTAACTAAAGTCAGCCTTCCATACCTGGCAGATAATCTACCCGCAACTACAGGCAGGGAAATGCCGTAAACCCATTTCAGAGATGTCAGGAGGCTGGTTATAAGGGCGATTCCTATAGAAAGGCCAAGAATACTTATGCTGGTACCGAACCTGGTCATAAGAATATAGCCTATTGTAGTAGACAAGAGCCCTCCGCTTATCCAGTAGCCCAGAAAAGACATGCTGTATACTGACTTTAACCCTACTTCTGTTTTTCCTTTCCTGTTGCTTATATTTGTATCCTCATCCTGAGCCTCTAATTCTTCATCTAATTCCATTACATCATTGGAACCAGCCTGCCTTGCACTCAAAACAGTAAGGGGTACGCAAACAGCCAGGGTAAGCAAGCCAAAAATATAGTATGTATTTCTGTAGCCTGCCAGCTCTGCAAACACTCCTCCAAGCAAGGTGGCAACCAGGCTGCCGATTCTGACAATGCTGTTGAATATTCCTGTCACTATTCCCCGGGAAGATTCATCACTGTTTTCTGAAATTTTAATAAAGCATACCAGCCTCATTGAGGACCAGCATCCGCCCCAGACAGCCCTTGATATCAAAAATATTACAAATCCTACCGGCAGACCGTATAAGAATGTGGTGATGCCTGCCAGAATAACGCTGACAAGGAACAGCCTGTGGCTTCCTATTTTAGAGTACAGTTTGCTGACAAATTGATTTGTACCCAGCCTGATAAAACGGTTTATACTCAGCAAGACTCCAACCGCAGCAACAGGTATGCCGATTTCCTTTGCATATATGGGAAGCAGCACATATAAGCTTGAGTCTCCCAGAAGGGTTATGCCCATGGCGAGAAATAGATATAATACCTCACCGGGTATTTTTCTTAACCTGTCTATTAATCCGGTCAATTCTCCGTTTGCTCCTTATTTCCGTAAGATTTTCCGTATCAGCTTAACAGTTCTTCCCTATTTCCGCACCCTTCTGGCATGAACAACAAAACGGGCATTATCGTATTCATAGGTGCAGGTGGACAGGGTTAAAATCTGATCGTCTTCTGAAAGTTCCACACTGCTTTCAAACATGGATTTTTCCTTTATCGTATTAAGAAAGGCAATATACTCCTCATCTGAAGCAAAAGAAGTCTGAATGTAGTTAAAACTCGCTGACGTAATATATACGGAAAACACTTCCCATGTAATCTCATCGTATAGGGTATCGAAGCGTATTAGTGTATTATTTTGAAAAAATTCTTTATTCTTGTATTTCATCAGATCTTTAAACATGGTGCCGTTTCGCATATGATGACCGTATAAGATGGTATGTTTTCCGCTGCAATCTGCTTTACATCGGTAGTCCATGAATATGGTTCCCGCCCTGGCCCTTTCACCGTATATATCCCGCCGCAGATAATAATTATTATCTTCTGCCTGCACAACCGGGTAATCAATCACCGTATCCGGCACAGAAATCCAGCCTACAATATCCTTATTTATCTCCAGCAGCGGCAGATACCGGTCCATAATTGCCGGCTCATCAGGAACAGAGTCCGTGTCTTTATCAGGCAAATGGTTTGCATCAGGAGGGGCAGTTTGCTCTTCCTCCAGCTTAAGTTGCTCCTCATACTGTTTTCGGATGTCATCATAGGTTGTTTTGTTTTTATAAGCATCATAATAATAGGTAATCAGCTCATAGGATGAATAAAGAAAAACTCCAATCAGTATTACTATTAATACTCTTCGCCATGTCATGTTTTAAACCCGTCCCTTAATCGGCTTCTGTAACAAAATTCTCAGGCCATCCGGCTTCCTCCAGGTTCTTTATTATCTGCTTCCTTTCCTCAGGGCTGTATTTCGGCATTGGATAGGTGGCGTCCCCAACCTCAAAACCCAGATGCTGAAGGGCCAGCTTAATAACGGGTATTGTGTTATAACTGGTTATTACACTTGTTACTCTGTTTACCTTGTACTGCATCCGTCTGGCTTCTTCAATATTACCCAACCTGAAATACCCGTAAAGTTTTTTATACTCTGCCGTCATAACGTTGTAGGTAGAGCCAATGCCTCCGTCAGCTCCTGCAGCCAGGCCGCAGATCAGCATCTCGTCCGGCCCGTTTATTACATTCATCTCTCCATGGGTCATGTCTTTGAGCCGCAGCATTTCATAATAGTTGTTGCTGCTCCACTTTACTGCGGTAACATGCTCTAACTTAAAAATATCGGCAATCAATTCTGCTTTCATATCCGCTTTGGCTGCCGGATGGTAATAAACCATGATAGGAATATTTACTGCTTTGTCCAGCTCTTTATAATAATTTATTATATCTTTATTATCGTATTTAAAATAAAAGGGCGGAATGGAAGCCACACAGTCGACTCCTGCCTTTTCGGCATGCCTTGCAAGTTCTATGGATGTTGTCAGATCCATGGCTGCAATATGTGATATAACCGGTTTTCGACCTTTTACCTGGTCTATTACAATTTCACATAATCTTTTACGTTCTTCCTTTTGCATGACCAGCCCTTCACCGGTCGCGCCGCAGATATAAAAACCGTCTGCCCCCAGTGAAAGCTCATGTTCCACAAGTTTACGGGCAGCCGACTCGTTAACTGTAACATTGTCACTTGAAAGCGGGGTTATAAACGCCGGCATAATGCCTTCAAATTTCATTTTTATAACATCCTTTCGAAATAGAACTAACTAAACTCCATTATACCAGAAAATCCATTTCAATAGGCTGCTTATATATTCTTAAGCATATTGATTTACAACAAATAATCGCAGATATTGATTCAATATCTTTATCTGCGAATCTTCATAAGTTAACAAAGAATATAATTAAGGCTCTATAACATTTACTGAACATCTATTTTTACCGCGTAATAGGCTGTGCCCTGATCCCATTTTGCATATACTTCATATATTATTTGTCCTTTTTCATCTGCTTTGAAAGATAAATCTTCAACCTTCACCCTTTTTACGATTTGGCTTTCATCCCAGATATTAACAGTTACTTCTTCGGGAGCTTTTTCAAACTCCAGTTTTACATCAGAGCCTGAACCAGATTTTAGCTGAATTGTCTGATAGCTTACTAAACCGGGAGGTATGTCTGCATCCGCCTCTATACCGGTAAAGGTTCCGTCACCGTTGTCATATGACCAGCTGTAAGTTCCAAGGACTGCAGCAACTTTGCTATATTCAGAGATGACTGTCAACTCAGGAGGCTTTTTCAGAACAGCTTCTGTATTTACAGCATCGTCAATTTCTTTATCCTGCTGACCGCAGGCACATAAGAAAACAGCCAGCAGGACAAACAAAAATATTTTTTTCACAGTTGAAAATTGTAATCTCACTTTGGAAGGTTGCTGATGCAAAATTGGTCCTATCATCAATTAACCACTCTCCTCAGTGTCATAAATTGCAATAATGTATGGATAATCAGGATTATACTCAGTCAGCTTCTTAGGATTTTCAACACATCCGGCAGGCCGGATATTCAGTCCTTCCATGTTCAGAGCCTTGTCCCCAAGGTCTTTCCTGTACTGATCAGCAATCCGGTTTAGCTCCTTCACAATATCCGGATATTCATTGTAAACATTGTTCATTTCGCCTATATCTGCTTCAAGATCATAAAGATCATTGATCTCCTGATCACCTTTCCTGAAATGCAGTTTCCATTTCCCAACCCTGATCGCTTCAAGATTGTCCAAATGATAATATACTAAGGTGTCCCTCATATATTCCCCGGATGAGTTTTCAAAGAGTAAGGGAGTCATATCAACTCCGTCAATAACTCTGGTCTGATCCGGCTCTGCACCTGTCAGCCTTGCCAATGTAGGCAGGATATCAATGTTGGAAGCAATACGGCGGCATACTCTGCCTTCTTTTATTACTCCCTTCCAGTGCATTATAAAGGGTACTCTCATGCCGCCTTCCCAGGTTGTCGCTTTCCTTCCCCGCAGAGGACCGTTGCTGGCTCCTCTGTCTGCCAGAGAACCATTATCAGACGTAATAATTATTAGAGTATTTTCATAGAGGCCCAGTTTTTTCAGTTCATGCACCATTGTGCCTACGGCCCAGTCTACACATTCAACACATGCGCCAAAATTGCCGTTTTTTGACTCCCTGACAAATCTCTCGGGAGCGTAGAGAGGGAGGTGAACCTGAAGAGGAGCAAAATAGAGGAAAAATGGTTTATCCTTATTGTTTCTTATAAATCTTATTGATTCTTCCACATATCTCTCGATAAGTCCCCGCTGGTCAGGCTGTTCCTGAATGACCTCATTGTCTTCCATAAGCGGCAGGGGCGGGAAAATTCTATCAAGTTCTTCCATACTGCCCATTCTTTTTCTGCGCTGCCGCCCCATATCATTGCTGTAGGGAAGTCCGTAATAATGATCAAATCCATGATTAAGCGGTAAAAATTCCGGCTGGTCTCCGCAATGCCATTTACCGATTGCACATGTGGCATATCCCGCTTCCTTTAATATGTCTGCAATGGTGGTCTCCTCCGGATTAAGCCCAAATCTGTCTCCCGGCCTTAAAACGGATTTGCCGTCAAAACTGGAAAAACCAATCCGTTTGGGATAGCATCCGGTCATCAGGGCTGCTCTTGACGGTGAGCATACAGGAGATGCAGAATAAAAATCTGTAAATATGATTCCTTCTTTTGCGAGCGCGTCAATAAAAGGAGTTCTGTTGACTTTGGAACCATAGCATTCTAAATCACCGTAACCAAGGTCGTCATAGTTAACGAGCAGAATATTCGGTTTCATATGTATTCAACTCCTTACATGCTGATATCAACATTTCAAATACTATGTTATTGCTTTTAAGCAGGTTAATCACATAATAAAACAAAACCGCAGTGCTGCAGCTTTCATTAAATGCTCTTTCGGTTCCCTATTGCTTTTATTGCCCAGCCCACGTCATCAACAAGAACTCCGTCTATGCCCGTGTCTTCCCATAAATGAAGGTTCTCTTCCCTTGTATATCCTGTCCCTCCTAAATCCGGGTCACGTGCCATAATCCAGACTTTGCAACCGGTGCTAATAACCTTTTCAATAAGTTCTTCAGTTAACCATTGCTCCCATAAGCGAATGATGTCAACACCATTATTCACATAGGATTCATAGTCTTCAGGGCTTCTCATAAATGCAAGCGTTTTTATGGACGGGTTGAAATTCTTGATTGTGATTACATCTTCAGAATGCTGTACCCCCAGGATTATCTTATCTTCATAATCAGATTTTCGCAGATGTGATAATAAATCTTTTATAAGTGAACCGGTTATTTTGCAGTGCAGTAAAAGCGGGGCAATTCCGCAGCTTATGACATCATCCAGGCTGTGGGAAGGATACCTTCTGTCGCTGACATGGCGGAGTGAAAGAAATTCTGTTAGGGTAAGTTTATCTATATCTGAATTTTTCCCAAATATTCGAAGTGCACTTGTGTCATGACAGATTACAGGCACTTTGTCACTTGTATAGCGGATATCCATTTCCACATAATCTGCACCCTGCTCAAGAGATTTAGCGGCGGCTGCAATGGTCTGCTCCGGATAAACTCCGGTTCCACTTCTGTGAGCTATGATTTTCATTGTTATACCTTCTTTCCGTATATATTTAATCAACATAAGGAAGATACATTAGATACATAAAGATTAACAAAAATTTATAATAAGCTGAATTTAATTTATTATACCACAGGCAGCAGGACAATGTGACTTTATCACTGAAGGTTTTTATTAAGCAGATATAATAGTAACTGAAAGATAAATGAATATGCCTTTTATAAACATCTTAATGAAGCTTTATATATAATCACAAAATAAATTAAAAGGAGAGATAAAAAGATGGCAGCTATAAAAATAACCAAGGAAAATTTCAACAAAGAGGTAATGGAATCTGATGTACCGGTTCTTTTGGACTTCTGGGCACCCTGGTGCGGTCCCTGCAGAATGGTAGGCCCCATTGTAGATCAGTTAAGCAACGAAATTGAAGGTAAGGCAAAGGTCGGCAAAGTAAATGTTGACGAGGAGATAGAATTGGCCTCCGCTTTCAGAGTTGCAAGTATCCCCACTCTTGCAGTAATAAAGGATGGCAAAGTTACAGATATAAAGATTGGAGCGAGAAGCAAAAATGATATGAAAAGAATGCTGGGTCTGTAGATTCCCTTCCTTAAGGTGCAGTCAAGGTATTATACCTCTGCACCTTTATTATTTGCTGCATTCCATCAGGCCTTTTCGGTCCAGAAGAGTTATCTTGCCCCTTGATAAAGAAACCAAATTCTCGCTTTGAAAGTATTTAAGCATTCTGGTTATGACCTCCCGGGCAGTGCCTAAATTCCGGGCAATTGCTTCATGGGTTATAGAAAGCTCATCCGTCCCCTCTATTGAGGCATACTCCAGCAGAAAATTTGCGAGCCTGCTGTCCACGCTCATGAAAACCACCTGTTCTATAACCCACATAACATCAGACAAACGAGCTGACATTATTTCAGCCTGAAAATCCTTAACCTGAGGATTTGAGTCACTTAGACGCTTAAACATGTCAGAGGGCATGATAAGTATTTCAGTGTTTTTCTCCGCTTCTATGTGAATATCAAATGTAATATTGCGCATCATGCATGATGAAGAAAGTATACAAACATCATGCTCAAAAAGGCGGAACAGGGTAATTTCCTTGCCTGTTTCCGATAAAATGAAAATGCGCAGCTGTCCGCTTTTTACAAGTATTAACCCGGTACAGTCATCCCCGCCGTGGATAATCTCATTCTTTCTATAACATCGCTCAATCAGTTTTTCCTTCATAAACTTCTTTTCAGTCTCATCCAAAGCAGACCAGAACGGCAGTGCTTCTTCTATAAATTTATTATTGTCTGTCATCATAAGAAACCACATCCATAATCAAAACTAATAAATTAACCATGCCTTACATTATACAACATATTTCAATGATTGATAACCGATGCTCTTTAACAAGGCTAATGTGACATAGTCACTGAATAAATTTTGCCTGCAGCTATAATATGAAATAAAGCATCAGAAAATGCTGTCAACCACAGCAAGAAGGGAAAGGTGAGGTTTGAATGCATAATTGGAAATGGATAAAAGGAGCTCTGCTGCTTGGAATCGCATTCTTTCTGGCAGCACTTTTTGTAAAGCCGATAGGCGTATCTACCCAGTTCAGTGTTGCCTCAGGAATTATCCACAGCGCATTGGATCCAAATGTTATACAGGTCGATGAGAACCGTGAATCGGGATACAAAAGCACCAACGCTTATTATGACAAATCAGACGGTAAACTGGCAAAATCCATTAAACATCCTTTGAACTATGACTTTATATTTGTATTAGCTATACCCCTGGGTGCACTTGCCGGTTACCTGTTTGACAAAGGCAAAAAACAAAAAGATAAACAATTGGATACTGAGAAAACTGAAATTAATCTGCCTGAAATCAGTGCACCAACCGCTAAAACTTCCTTTATTAAAAAGTATCTGCCCTCATTTCTGGGAGGATTTCTCATTCTCTTCGGTGCCAGAATGGCGGACGGCTGTACCAGCGGTCACATGTTCAGCGGTATGATGCAGGGCAGCGTAAGCGGATTTATCTTTGCTGCTTCAGTTTTCCTTACCGCTATCCCGGCTGCCAGATATCTGAGCAAATATTTCCTGGAAAAGGAGGTAATCTGACATGACTATTGTATCTGCTGTATTGCTGGGAGGCATCTTCGGATTCGCTCTCTACAAATCCGGAGCATCCAACCCCAAAAAACTGATGAGTACCCTTCGGCTTGAAAATCTCAGTCTGATGAAAATCATATTGTTCGGAATCGGATCGGCCAGCATACTCCTCTCCCTGTCGGCCCTTATCGGATTATTCGATATAGGACATCTAAGCATCAAAAACACCCATCTGGGCGTTATTATCGGCGGACTTATTTTCGGTATTGGATTCGGAACGGCAGGAGCCTGCCCCGGTACATGTGTGGCAGCTGCCGGCAGCAGCGGGGTTAAGAAGGCAGCAAGTTCTATAATCGGCGGCCTCCTGGGAGCACTGGTATTCTCATTAAGCTATGGATGGTTCCAGAGTCTGGGGCTCTTCGACAGTATGAATCTTGGCAAACTTACCCTGTTTAATATCTCAGATAAGTTCCCATCCGTAATAAACATTGGATTTGGCGGCCTGTTAATCATGGGACTCATCCTTACAGGTGTTGCATATATACTGCCCGACAGACTTACGAAACCGGAACCTGCTAAAAATCATATAAGTTCATCTATCTGAATTTTCATCCGATTAATTGATTTCTATCCGAAATGCAGTTTAAAAAACGCTCCATGAACATCCCGGAGAGCATATAACATGCTTTTGGCACCGGCGGTGTCATGGAGCTGGTTTTTTATATTAGAAGAACGCCTTTAGTGTACCTTTCCCGGGCAATCTGAAACTGATCCTGGAACCGTCTGCATTGAAAACCAGATTCTCATTATTGAAGCTTATAGCCTTTGGTTCCCTGTCAAAAAGCATCTCAGCTTCACTTGGATAATCCGTCTCCATTATTAAGATTTCAGCATCACCGGATATGGAATTGATGCGTACATTGGCATCGTATAGCTGTCTGCCGCGGGAAGAACTGACTGCCAAAAGGCGGCTGCCGTGACCCTCAACCAGTGTACTGAAGCGGTCTTTCAGTTCAAACTGTTCCCCGGACCAGACATCTGTCAGGATATAATTGTCGTTTTTAAGGCCAAGATCCTCAGGAGTGAAAGATATTTCCGCTTCATCATCCTCAATATTGAATAAACCTACTGTTCGAAGGGGCATGAATTCGCTGCCTTCCACAGGAGAGAAATGAGGCGTCTTAAAGTACATCACCTTGGGAACACTGTAATGAGGGCTGCGATAATCATAGCCGGCAAAATAGACGTCCTGCCCGTTATTTGGGTTGCAGGCTGCCTTTTTAAGAACTTTAAGCCGGGGTGAGTTCTCATCAGCCTTGCTCAGCCTGCCTGCAATCTCTACCATGGAGTGGGTTACCAGGCAGTAATTTATACAGAACATGGCCTCTGTGTCATTCAACCCGGGGAACAGCCCTATTGCATCGCTGTTAGGTACAAAGAGATCGCCCGTATGGGTGGCAAAGCAGGCAACACCCCACAGTAAGTTGGTTTTGACATAATCCCAGTTGCCGGTTCCGATATCGATACCATAACGATAGTTGGTAAAAAACTCACCCAAGAATGGATTACCCATTACTATGTCGCAGCCGGTCTGTAAATAACCGTCCGGCGCTAAACGTTTGCGGATTTCACTAAGCCACCAGCGGCGGTTTTCATAACCGCTTGCCGTTTTGTAGTGACACAAATCGTGACTGTCTTCAAATGCATAACTCCAAAAATCAAGTTTAACTCCTTCAAAGCCGTATTCAAGTATTAAGGTATCAATCGCCTTAAGCATGTATTCCCTCACAACCGCCTGACTTACATCCAGCGGCTGTGTTTTTTGGACACGCTCACTATAATCTATGAACCATTCAGGGTGTTCCTTGAAAATTTTCGTTTCAACAGGGCAGAAACCTCCTATCCATATGGCCGGTCGAATTCCGATAGCCCGGAGAGTATCTGTGTAATGGCGCAAACCATTGGGAAACTTATTTTTATCAATGCCCTCCTCTCCTTCATAGGGCACTCCCAGTCCATGAGCCGACTTATTATATACAGCATAGCCGTCATCCAGCTGAATCCATTTAACGGTTGGGAAGTTATCTTTGATAAATTGTGCTTCTTCAAGGAGCATTTCTTCACATACATCGCGGAATATGCCGTCATTCCAGGAGCCCCAAACCATACTGGTACGATTGATATCGGTTGCTCCGTACCCCGGCGGCAGAACTTCCCGCAGCACCTCTGTGTATCCGGAGAATATTTTTTCCAGGTCATCGGCATGATTTGTTGTGCCCAGATACCAATAATCCACCAATATGCGGCCGGGTGCTGCTTCCAGTGCATCGATTGCTTTGAAGGATGAAAATATTTCAAGTTTGACGAGATCATCTTCATGGCTGACCAGATAGTTGTGATAAAAGACATCCTGACTTAAGGTTCCATGCACTAATCCCTTTTTAGTTTGATAATTGCTTAAAAGAACAGCCGGAAAAGGCTGATATGGGCTTGCACCAATCCGCTTGGAAACCACACCCGGATCAGCCCAGCGGTTTCCTGCCTGAATGTCGAAACGTGAGTCCTTTGCATCTTCCGCTGTGCGGTTATAATCCACCGGGAAGGTCATAACTTCATATATGCGAGGATTTTCCGCATGGTAGAAATAGTCGTCACGCGGATTTTTGTTAAAACTGATACCTGCAATCTCAATACCCAATTCCTTAAGAAATACAGGCTTATCCGATAAGTTTTGAAAGACTCGCCGGCAAAGAATGCTGTCTTCACGCAGCTCAAAGTACAAGTCATCCTTCAGCAGACCTTCTATTTCAGCATGCATATGTGCCATTTTGTATGTAAGATTGCAACTCCAGACATAATCCGGCGATGTTTCACTGCCATCCTTCCATACAAAGAAGGGAGCAAATGTAGTATTGCCGCAGCCGAGAAATGCAAGTATCTTATGCTTATCCTGATTCTTTTTCACCCTATCCCCACCTCTTTCATATTTGCTCTGGTATTTCAGACCTTTACCCTTAATTACAGTCCTGTTAACTGTAAAGAATCTGATTTTCCTTTGTAAACTCCTTGCAAATCAGTCATAGGGAAAACACAAGTTTATGCATGAGCGGATGCGATCCATGGTCTCCATGACGGCAACTGACTCGTCCAAAGGCATAACCGGGCTTTCCAAAAGTCCTTCCGACATGCATCTCATCATTTCAATGGCCTCGAACTCATATCCGTTACCTTCATAGGGGATACTTATGATTCGTTCTTCATTTTCTTTTACCACTGAAATTTTATCAGCTTTGTAAAAAGGCGCGTGCAGCTTGATTCTTCCCCTTGTGCCCATTATAACTGCTTCAACCGGAGTTTCGGTTCGTATGGCGCTGTATAATACCGCCATTTCACCGCCCTTATACCTGAATAAATAGGCTGACTGTTCATCTACCGATGTTGACCCTATTTCAGCCAATGCCTGTATTTCTTCAGGCTGTTCCTTAAAGAACATGGAAGCCAAGGAAACAGGGTAAATGCCAACATCCATCAAACCTCCGCCGCAGGCAGCCGGATCATATATTCTGTCGGGAACACCCACTTCCGTCCGGTAGCCAAAGTCTCCAGTGATCATTCTAATGTCCCCGATTTCCCCTTGTTCAACCATCTCCTTTGCTTTCTGCACTGCCGGTATAAACCTTGTCCACATGGCCTCCATAAGAAGACAATTGTTTTCCCGTGCAGTTTTGACCATCTCTTTTGCTGCAGCAGCATTTACGGCAAAAGGTTTCTCACATAAGACTGCCTTTTTTGCTTTTAAGGCAGCTATAGTATTTTCTGTATGAAACTGATGGGGTGTGGCAATGTAAACAATATCCACTTTGGGATCTGCCAGCAGTTCCTCATAGCTGCCGTAAGCTTTCCGGAACCCATATTCATCGGCAAAAGACTCTGCCTTTTGCAGCTCTCTGGAGGCAACAGCGTACTTTACTGCACCCGGTGCAAAATTCAGACCTATGGAAAACTGCCTGGCAATAGCCCCTGTGGCAATAATTCCCCAATTATAAGATTTTGACTTAGCCATCTTTGCTTTTCCTACCTTTCCTTCCATGTTTTAGACCTGTTTCTGAATTCTACATATGAAACAAGATTCCTTTATCGCCGGGAATTATACGTTTTTAATTTTATGATTTAGCCCGCCGGTATTGTTTCGGCCATTCAATATCATGCTGTAATTCCCTTGCTGCCTGTAACGGCCAGTACGGATTTCGCAGCAGTTCCCTGCCCAGGAATATAAGATCCGCTCTTTCATTCCGTATTATCTCTTCTGCCATCAAGGGTGAAGTAATGAGCCCGCCGGCTATAACAGGCAAACCGGTGTTTTGGCGTATAATCTCTGCATGTCTGATCTGATATCCGGGGTAGCCCTCAGGGCTTACATTGACCACGCCGCCGGTACTTACATTGACCAGATCAATTCCTTCTCCTTTTATGAGATTTAATATATTTGCAAGATCTTCCGGCCGGTTCCCACCTTCAACAAATTCTTCTGCTGATACACGGACAATAACAGGTTTTTCTTCAGGCCAGACAGAAGCAACCGCTTGCAGGATGTCTTTCAGAAAGCGAGCCCGGTTTTCCATGCTTCCTCCGTATTCATCGGTCCTGTGGTTGGTCAGCGGAGACAGGAATTCATTAATTAAGTACCCATGGGCAGCATGTATCTCAATGGTATCAAAGCCTGCCTCATTGGCTCTTTCGGCACCGGCTCTGAATGATTCAACCGCTGCTTCAATGTCAGCTTTATTCATTTCTTTCGGAGTTCTGTAATTATGATCATAGGGTATGGGTGACGGAGCGATGGGATAATCTGCCGCGGCCTGAGATTTTCTGCCGGCATGAGCCAGCTGAACTCCTATCTTTGCTCCATTGCTGTGGCAGCCGTCAACTAATCTCCGAAGCCCTTCAATATGTTCGCCACTCCAAATTCCTAAGTCCCAGTCAGATATACGGCCCCTTTTTTCCACCGCAGTAGCTTCCAGGATAATAAGCCCTGTTCCTCCGGCTGCCCGGCTGGTGTAATGGGTGTAATGCCAGTCCTTGGCCTTGCCGTCTGTATCTGCCGTGTACATACACATAGGCGCCATTACTATGCGGTTTTTTAATGCCATGTTTTTTACTCTGAATTCCGAAAACAGATTTGCCATAGATAATCCTCCTATCTTATTTACGATATTATAACCCTTTTTTTAGCTTCAATATCTTAATCTAAAATCGCAAATATGCATATGGCTGAAACAATCTTTATTTGTTATAATATACAATGTTATCATGGTAATGACAGGA
>ERZ773359.832-NODE-832-length-44260-cov-20.646873_pt1 | contig 44260 bp, 40 predicted proteins | sample MGYA00374955_ERZ773359 | MGnify/ENA primary metagenome ERZ773359 (study PRJEB29098, sample SAMN04486028) | biogas fermenter metagenome | study: EMG produced TPA metagenomics assembly of the Biogas fermentation microbial communities from Germany - Plant 4 DNA1...
ATCAACAGAGCTGCCTGATGCTGAAAACCGCGGCAGCGGCTGGACAATATTTTGGATTATTTTGCTGGTAACTGCTGCTGCTTTTGCCTACCTTTACGTGAACACCGGAAGCCTGGAAGGTGCACTTGATCAACTGCGTAACTTGTATGGCAGGTTACTCAAAAGAAAAGGATAGTTATTGAAATGGATTACCATACAGGTATTGTTGGCGGCCTTATTGCCGGGGTGCTGGCCAGGATTATTATGCTGCGTCTAGATTACAGACAATACCCAACCTATCCCCATGATGTGATAACTCATATTGCGCTGGGGTTTATTGCTTCATTGATCGGTGCGGTCTTTATCCCGGCCTTGATGCTCAAAGAGTATACCGCGGTAACATTTCTGGCTGTAGCCGCAGAGCAGTTCAGAAATGTGAGAAATATGGAAAGGGAGACCCTAAGCAAATTGGAGGAAAATGAAATTGTGCCAAGGGGTATCGATTATGTAGAAGGAATTGCCAGAACATTTGAAGCTAGAAATTATTTAACTATTTTTACTGCACTGGTTGTGAGCGGTTTTATTGTTTGGTTGGGGTGGATCTATGCCACGGCTGTTTTTGTTCTAATTTTAATCATAGTCTGTTATCTGAAAACCGGTAAGGTGGTCGGTGATATAGCTGAAGTAGTTTTAGAACAGCTTTATTTTGATGGCCCCTTTTTGAAAATCAGTGATATTTATCTGATGAATGTCGGTTACCCGCCTGACCGGGAAAAGATCCTGGCAGAGGGTATGGGGGTTCTGGTCAAACCAAAAAATGATAACGGGCGGGCTATACTCCATAATCTTGGGCAGCGTCAGGCAATTGTGCATACTGCGGCAGCGTTGCTGGGAACAAAAAGGGAGGTCGGAGAACCTGAATTCACTCCCCTGGCTAGAAAAAATATCGACACAGGGGAGATCGGATTATTTATCTTACCGCTGGAAAAGGATTTTGAATGTCTGCGCAAAGTTATCGAGAGAACACCTGTGTTAGAGAGTGCATCAAGAAAACCTCTTGATTCTAAGGCAGGGCGTATTGCTGCAGATTAATCGGGGTGTTGCAAAGCCACATTCCTTTGTTCACATCAAGATTTTCATTATCAAGGTGAGGTAGATCTGTTGGAAATAGAAACCAAAAAAGTTATACTTGCTGTGATTACTCTGAAACCTGAGCTTGTAGCAGGGGGAGGAGCTCCGGTATTTATCGCAGCCAATCGGGAAGAACAGGAAAAAGTAGCTTTTTATCTGAGCAGAATAATGGATGCTATGGTCCACGATTTGGATAATGGGGTCATGGTTATTGTGGGGCATTAGGGGTTAGCTGGATGGCTAAAATAATATACCATTGTTACGGTGGTTCACACTCTTCAGTAATCACGGCAGGTATTTATTTGGGCATTCTCCCCAAAAACAGGGTTGCCAGCAAAGCAGAACTCCTGGATGTCCCCCATTTTGACCAAAAAGAAACAGTGATACACGGCCGTCTACGGTTTATTGGCCGTGATATAAAAGGGAATGAAGTATTAGTACTGGGAAAGCGGATGGCTGGCCCTGATATTACTGTTTTTCTGCATAATATCAGTGAACTGTTCTCCTGTAGAGAAGAAATCGAAGCTGTCGATACTACCTTTCCGATCAATCCATTGATGGTGATCGGTGGGTTCCTTTCCAGGGGATTAAATCTGGTCACCTTGGGCCGGCCCCTTGTAATTCTCGGAACACAAATAGCTTATCCCTACCTTGTTCAGATTGCTGAAGATGCACAGAATAGAATAAAGCAAAACCTCACCCCAAAATGCCCCAGTTTACCTTATCAGGAGAGACCCATACTGTTGTATATCTGTCCGCAAAACGATCCCTTACCTTTGCTGTTGGCCGGGCTTCATTTTGCACCAGATGCAACTGATCAGCAACTGCTGGACTGGGCAGTAAACATGAAGTTTACAGGAGAATTGGGGGCATTCAAATATTTGGGTAAAGCAGAGGGCTATGATCTTTATCTTGCCGGAACAGGCAGGGAACCTGAGATCATGGCCAGGATTTTGAGGGAGATACGCACAATATTGGAAATACCCCGAATAAAATTAGGTATTGTACATTCACCGCTCAAAACACCCTTCTTGTTGAAAGGGATCTCTACAGCAAGAAGGTTTTTCAGCTGGTCAAAACTCTTATTAATGTTGGAAAAAAGAGCGATGGCTCCCCTGATTAAAGAGTGTCGTGAAATAGTGTACAGCACCAAAATTTCTTTACGTGAAGGAATTCTTGACTAAACAACTCTACTCAATGATAATTGAACAAAAAAGATGGAGCAGGATAATGAAGCTGTGTAAGCAAGATGGTATTTTGATCGATAGGGTTATTCCTGGCTCACCTGCTGCAGAACTTGGCCTGCAGAGAGGTGATCTGTTGCTATCTGTCAACGGGATCCGCCCAAAAGACCTGATCGCCTACCGTTATCTGACTGCTGAGGAACAGGTAACCTTAAAGGTTTGTGAAAAGGGTGGCAGGGTTGTATCCCATAAAATCATCAAAGGCTGTGATGCAGATCTAGGGATAGTTTTTCAAGATGACTGTTTTGACGGTATCAGACACTGCCGGAATAAGTGTGTGTTTTGTTTTGTGGACCAGATGCCAACCGGTCTGCGCCCTACCCTGTACGAAAAGGATGATGACTACAGGCTTTCTTTTTTGCATGGCAATTTTATAACATTAACCAATCTCAAAGAATCAGATATCGCAAGAATTTTAAGTATGAAACTGAGCCCCCTATATATTTCAGTGCATGCAACATCCCCTCTCTTGCGGGGAAGGATGCTGGGGCTGAAAAAGGCTGCACCTGTGCTTGATCTGATTTCTTTATTTGCATCTGCGGGCATAACCATGCATATTCAGGTGGTGCTCTGCCCTGATTGGAATGACCGGGATGTTTTAGAACAAACCGTTTGCCAGTTGGCCGCTTTTTGGCCCCAGGTGGCTTCAGTAGGAGTTGTGCCTGTGGGGCTGACCAAATACCGGCGTCATCTTCCAAAACTGCGTTCTATTACCCGATCGGAATGCAGTAATCTAATCGATCGAGTATCCGGCTGGCAAAAATATTATCGCAGAGTAAATGGGGTTTCTTTTGTTTACCTGGCTGATGAATTTTACCTGAAGGCAGGACTCCCTTTTCCCTTATTGGATGAATATGACGGTTTTCCACAGTTGGAGAACGGCATCGGTTTGGGGAGGCTTTTTTATGAAGATTTCCGCCGGATAAGATCCAGGCTTCCCAAAAAGTTAAGGGTCAAGCGACAGTTATTTTTAGCAACATCTCATTCCGGTGCTCAGGTGCTCTCTCCGGTTGTTCACCGTCTGAATTTCATAAAAAACCTTAAATTAAAAATGCTCAGTATTTCCAATACTTTTTTTGGGCCCCGGATCACTGTAACTGGGCTGTTAACAGGTCGCGACCTGACGCGCGGACTGAAAGGGGTGAGGGGTGAGGAAGTATTGATACCCCGTATTATGCTGCGTCAGGACACCCCCATTTTCTTGGATGGGCTCACTGTTAATGAGGTTGAAGAAAGGTCCGGGTGCTGTCTCTATCTGGTGGAGCCTAATAGCACCGCTCTTGTGGAAACTATTTGTATGTTAGGGGGGATCACCTTTGAAAAAGCCGATTGTAGCTCTAGTGGGAAGGCCTAATGTGGGTAAGTCCACCTTATTTAATCGCCTTTCAGGCGGGAGATCAGCTATTGTAGCAGACCGGCCCGGTGTTACCCGGGATCGCCTATACAGAGATGTGGAATGGGATGGCAGAACCTTTACCCTTGTTGATACAGGAGGACTTTTTCTGGAAGATGAACAATTCCATGAACATGTGGAAGAACAGGTATCTATTGCCATAGAGGATGCTGATGTTATTGTATTTGTTGTGGATGCTCAGGCGGGTGTTACCGTAGAAGACAAACAGGTTGCACAGCTGTTGTTAAAAAGCAAAAAAAAGATTATTTTAGCTGCCAATAAGGTGGACAATTTTGAGAGTCAGGATGTTTACGATTTATATCAATTGGGCCTTGGTGACCCCCTTCCCATTTCCAGCCTTCACGGCCTGAATATTGACGAACTACTGGATCAAATCATATCTCTCCTTCCTGAGATGGAGACCCAAGAAGAGGAAACAGGGATCCGGGTTGCTGTGGTAGGGAGGCCCAATGTTGGAAAATCATCATTGATCAATGCACTGCTTAAGGAAAAGCGTGTGATTGTCAGCGATGTTCCGGGAACGACCCGGGATGCCATTGACACAAAATTCAGTATTGAAGACCGCGCCTATACACTTGTGGATACAGCCGGTATCAGAAGGCGCAGCCGTGTAGAACGAGGGGTAGAGTATTATGGAGTACGAAGAGCTCTTAGGGCTATCGACCGGGCTGATGTTGTCCTTTTGGTATTAAATGCTGAAGAGGGGATTGTAGAACAGGATAAGAAAATCGCGGGATATATTGAAGAGAGCGGAAAAGGAGTTATAATAATATTAAATAAATGGGATTTAGTTGCTGATATTAAAAACAGGCGACACTATTTTGAAAATTTAGTTAGGGAACAGTTGTCCTTTCTTTCCTACGCTCCTATTCATTATATTTCCGCTCTCACCGGTGAAGGGTTAGGGAAAATAATGCCTCTGGTAGATGCTGTTCATGTTGAGCAGAATAAAATGATCAGCACAGGAAATTTGAATTCATGGTTGAGTGAAACTCTCTTTTTAAACCCACCACCTTCAGGTAAGGGAGGACTTAAAGTTTTCTATGTGACCCAGGTTGCAGTAAGGCCCCCGGTGTTTGTGTTCTTTGTGAATAACACCAAATTGGTTCATTTTTCTTATAAACGATACTTGGAGAACCAGCTCAGAGAGGCGTATGGATTTGAAGGCACACCTGTGAGACTTAAATTTAAGGCAAGACGGCGCAGAGACCAGTAATAGGGAGGGAAACTATGAAATTATTTTTGGTGCTTTTGATCAGTTATCTATTAGGATCTATTCCTTTTGGATATCTGGTCGGCAGAAAGCATAAGGTTGACCTATGCCGCCATGGAAGTGGGAACATCGGGGCTACTAACGCTTTTCGCATCTTAGGACCTGAAGTGGGGTTATTGGTGCTGTTATGTGATGTTGCCAAAGGATTTTTACCTGTTTTAATAGCTAATAACCTGTTTGGCCCTTTTTATGGTGTGGGGGCAGGATTTGCGGTTATGGCTGGCCATAACTGGTCAGTTTTTCTCCGCTTTCGGGGAGGCAAGGGTGTAGCTACAGGTGCAGGGGTTTTAATTGCTTTAATGCCAGGGGTTGTACTGATAGCGTTTGTAATCTGGTTACTTGTAGTGCTGTTCACCGGTTATGTCTCACTGGGATCAATTCTAGCTTCAGTTGCTGTCCCATTTATTGGTCTTATTCTGCACATACCATGGGAATATTATATTTTTGCTGTTCCCGCTCCTATTATTATTGTTATCAGACATCTGCCCAATATCAGGCGCCTGCAGGCAGGCACGGAAAACCGTATTCGATTTTGGTAATAGCTTAAGAGATCATATGTAAAACATATTTGTGAAGCGGCTTTTATTACGAGCCGCTTTTTTAATATCATCTGGTTATACCAATAATTAGTTGGCATATAAATTATTAAATGGGAGAGTACGGAAATATACTTCTTTGCAACTTATGGAATGAATAAGGATTGTCTTGCATAAGAAAGAATTAGGGAGGGGGTTGCCCATGGAAAATCTCAATATCTTTCGGGATATTGCTGAGCGAACAGGTGGAGATATTTACCTGGGTGTTGTCGGGCCTGTGCGGACAGGAAAATCAACATTTATCAAACGTTTGATGGAACTGCTGGTTCTGCCTAATATCGAGGATCCCAACGAAAAAGAAAGGGCAGTGGATGAACTGCCCCAGAGTGGGGCCGGCCGCATGATTATGACCGTAGAACCCAAGTTCATACCTCAGGAAGCAGTGGAAATCAGTATCCGTGATGGGCTCAAGATGAAGGTGAGAATGGTAGATTGTGTTGGTTATACTGTAGAAGGCGCTCTGGGTTATGAAGAGGAAGAAGGCGGGCCGCGCATGGTGATGACACCGTGGTTTGAAGAGGCGGTCCCCTTTCAAGAAGCAGCAGAACTAGGAACCCGTAAAGTTATAGCGGATCATTCCACAATCGGAATAGTGCTGACCACAGATGGTTCTATAACTGATATAGCCCGGGAAAATTATTTAGATGCAGAAGAACGGGTTATTCAGGAGTTAAAAGAACTGGGCAAGCCGTTTATCGTGGTTCTCAACACTATTTATCCGGAGTCTTATGAGAGCATCGAGCTTGTTCGGAGTTTGGAAGAAAAATATGATATTCCAGTCCTAGCCATTAACTGTGCTGAGATGTCTTGTGATGACCTGCTGAATATCCTTCAGGAGACTCTCTATGAGTTCCCGGTCCAGGAGGTCAATGTCAAATTGCCCCTCTGGGTGGAGGAATTGGATGACACCCACTGGCTGCGCTCAGAATTTGAGCAGGTGATTAAAGATGCTGTAGCTGTTGTCAACAGGCTGCGGGATATTGATCAAGCTGTGGAGATAATCCGAGAAAGTCAGTTTGTGGCTGCCTCAGTTTTAAAAGAAATGAACCTGGGGACCGGTATCGCCGAGATTGAGGTGGAGTCACATAATGAGCTGTATTACAAGATACTGGAGGAAGTGAGCGGTCTTACTGTAACAGGTGAGCACGATATTCTGCGCCTACTGCGGGATCTCAGCAAAGCACAGTCATCCTGGGAAAAAATTGCTCCAGCACTGGATGAGGTACAGGAGTTGGGGTATGGTGTTGTGGCACCAAGTCTGGATGAGATGATTTTGGAGGAGCCGGAACTGATCCGCCAAGGTAATCGCTTTGGTGTTAAATTAAAAGCAAGTGCTCCTTCACTGCATATTATCAGAGCTGATATTACCACAGAGATCACCCCGATCATCGGCACAGAAAAGCAGTGTGAGGAATTGGTTCGCTATATGCTGGAGGAGTTTGAGGATGATCCAATCAAAATCTGGAATAAAGATATTTTTGGTAAATCACTGCATGATTTAGTTAGGGAAGGCATTCAGAACAAACTCCATCGGATGCCTGACAATGCTCAGGAAAAACTGCAGGAGACAGTACAACGGATTGTAAACGAAGGGAGTGGCGGTTTAATCTGTATCATCATCTAGTTCATTAAACGGTCAGCTGACCGTTTTTATTTTTTAGAAATAACCCTGGCCTGGCATCTGTCTATTTTTTTGGTGGAAGCAGAAGTTAATATTTGCAGAAGCGAAAGTTTCCGTTATTATATTAAAGTAAGCTAAAATAATAGGAGGATTTTTATGAACGGTGCTTCTATCGGTGTTGGACTGCTGGGCCTTGGTACCATAGGTTCAGGTGTTGTGAAACTTCTCCGGGAAAATAATGCTCAGATTGAGCAGCGTTTGGGGAGAAGGGTCAAGATCAAAAAAGTATTGGAGCGAGATCCGGAGAAGCTTGCTATCCTGGAGTTACCATCCGAGATGCTGGCAGGGAGTTTTGATGAAATATTGGATGACCCAGCAATTCAGATCATCATCGAACTGCTGGGAGGTATAGAACCCAGTCGAACCTATATCAAAGAGGCTCTGCTAAAGGGTAAACATGTGGTTACAGCTAATAAAGATGTAATAGCTGCTCACGGGAAAGAACTTTTTGAGGCCGCAACAGAGGGAAAAGCTGATCTTTATTTTGAGGCCAGCGTAGGTGGGGGAATACCTGTGCTCCATGCCTTGAAAGAGAATTTGACAGCGAACAAAATACAGGAAGTAATCGGGATTGTTAACGGTACTACCAATTATATACTCACCCGGATGCATGATGAGCATGTTGAATTTGAGCAAGTATTACAGGAGGCTCAGAGGGCGGGATATGCTGAGTCTGATCCTACCTCAGATATTGAAGGATATGATGCTGCCAGAAAAATAGCTATTCTGGCTTCTATCGCGTTCAATACCCGGGTGACGCCTGATGAAGTTTTAGTGGAGGGGATTACCAGGATCACCCCTGAGGATATTAATTATGCCCGGGAATTAGGGTATGTGATTAAGCTGCTGGCTATTGCCAAAGATTTCAATGATGAGATTGAGGTGCGGGTTCACCCAGCTTTCCTACCGGCAGAACACCCTTTATCTGCTGTTCAGGGTGTTTTTAATGCTGTCTATATTTATGGAAACGCGGTGGGTGAAACCATGTTCTATGGTCAGGGCGCAGGCCAGATGCCCACAGCCAGCGCTGTTGTGGGGGATTTGATGGAAATTGTCCGCAATCTGGAAACCAACAGTACAGGCAGGTTTCCCTGTACCTGTTATTTAGAAAAAAAGATATTGCCTATAGGTCAGATTCAGACCAAATATTATTTGCGCCTGATTGTTAAGGACAAGCCCGGAGTTTTAGCCAGTATAGCCGGGGTAATGGGCAATCACCAGGTGGGAATTGCATCAGTTATTCAAAAGAGAACTCTGGTAGTAAATGAGGAGAGAATGGCAGAGATCGTTCTGATCACCCATGAAGTTCTGGAACAGGATATTCAGGATGCCTTAGCTGTACTCAGAGGACTATCTATTGTAGGTTCAATTGAAAATGTGATTCGCGTTGAGGAAGGAGCAAAATCATGAAGTGGCAAGGCCTGATATCTGCCTATCGTTCATTTTTACCAGTGTCTGATAAAACACCGGTGATCACACTTTATGAGGGTCAGACTATTTTACTGCCTGCACCCTCCCTTTCAGAAGAGCTTAATATAGAGCTCTATTTGAAATTCGAGGGTCAGAATCCCACCGGTTCTTTTAAGGACCGGGGTATGACCGTCGCTGTCAGCAAAGCTGTGGAGAATGGGAGCAAAGCGGTTATCTGCGCTTCCACAGGAAACACATCAGCTTCTGCCGCAGCCTATGCCGCCAGGGCAGGGATTAGATGTGTTGTTCTCGTACCGGATGGGTATGTTGCTTTGGGTAAGCTTGCCCAGGCCTTGATCTATGGTGCAGAGGTTGTTGCCATTAAAGGGAATTTTGATGCTGCTCTGCAGCTGGTATGCAAGATCTCACAGGAATATCCCATCACTTTGGTTAACTCACTTAACCCTCACCGAATCGCGGGACAAAAAACAGCTGCCTTTGAGATCTGCGATCAGTTAGGAACAGCTCCTGACTATCTGGCCCTTCCTGTTGGCAACGCCGGCAATATTACCGCTTACTGGAAGGGGTTTAAGGAATATAAGGCTGCCGGCCGCATCGATCACACACCAAGGATGCTGGGCTTCCAGGCTGCCGGGGCTGCTCCTATTGTGCGGGGTGAGGTTGTGCCTGAACCGCAGACCGTGGCCACAGCTATCAGGATCGGCAACCCGGCCAGCTGGGAAAAAGCTGTCAACGCTCTGGAGGAATCAGAGGGTAAGATCGATGTGGTAACAGATGAAGAGATCCTGTCAGCTTACCAAAAGGTAGCCCGCAGTGAGGGGCTTTTTGTGGAACCGGCTTCAGCTGCTGCTATAGCCGGAGTGATAAAATTGGCAGAGGATAAATTTTTCCCTCCGGCTGCTAAGGTGGTCTGCATCATGACCGGACATGGTTTAAAGGATCCAGATACAACACTGAAAACCTGCAAACTGCAGCCCAGGGTTGTTTCTGCGCAGGAATCTGCTGTACTAGCAATTTTAAAAGAGCTGAATGTTTTATAAGGATTGGTGATATTAATGGCTAAGATCACAGTTAAAGTTCCTGCCTCAACAGCCAATTTGGGTCCAGGGTTTGATGTTTTAGGAATGGCTCTGAACCTCTATAATACAGTGACCTTAGAAGAGTGTGACCAGAAGGGTTGGATTATTGATGTAAAGGGGGAGGGAGATAATCTTATCCCTCGGGACAGCAGCAATCTTATTGCCAGGACAATTCTTTATCTGCTTGATAAAACAGATTATCAAATGAAAGGCTTTAAGCTTTGCCTGGACAATAAGATTCCCTTTCAAAGCGGCTTGGGGAGCAGTGCAGGGGCAATCGTCGGTGGTTTGGTGGCAGCCAATGCATTGGTGGGACAACCTTTTTCTCCTGATGAACTGCTGCAAATGGCGGTGGAAATAGAGGGACATCCTGATAATGTAGCTGCTGCACTTTTCGGTGGGGTGGTTATTGTAGCACAGAATGATAATTCCTTAATCTATTCCCGCTTTGTTCCGCAAAGGGGTCTGAAAATAACGGCGGTAATTCCCGATTTCTGCATTTCCACCCAGCAAGCCCGCAGTGTACTGCCGAAAAAAGTGCCTTTGAGTGACGCTGTTTATAATATGGGACACCTGGCTTTGCTGATCACAGCTTTAAGGGATGGGGATTGGGAGCTGCTGGGTGCTGCATTGCATGATCGCCTCCATCAGCCCTACCGTTGTCCCCTTGTGCCTGGCTTGGTTGACATCATGAATGTTGCTCGGGAGGCAGGGGCTTATGGGGTTTTTTTAAGCGGAGCCGGGCCTACTGTGATTGCTTTTACTCCACCTAGATGTGATATCGGGGAAGTATTGGCTGATTGTTTTCAATCTCAAGGAATTACAGCACGGGTATTGCAGCTGGAACCATCAATAACGGGGGCCAGTATAGTATTAGAGGAATAGTGATTACACAAGTTGGGGAGGTTTAAGCTTGGGAATCAGAGTACAAAAATTCGGAGGCAGTTCCATCGCTAACATTACAATGATCAATAATGTTGCCCGGCGAATTGTCAAGGCAAAAGAAGAGGGCGACCAGGTTGTTGTCGTTTTATCTGCTATGGGGGATACAACAGATGAACTGTTGGAAAAGGTGCAAGGAATTACATCACATCCTCCGGAACGAGAAATCGATATGCTGCTGTCCACAGGAGAACAGGTATCAATAGCTCTGATGGCCATGGCTATCACTGAACTTGGTTATCCTGCTGTTTCCATGACCGGTTATCAAGCAGGTATCCAAACAGATAATGCTTATACAAGAGCGCGTATTCTGAATATTGAACCGGAGCGCATATCTGGGGAACTGGAGCAGGATAAGATTGTGATTGTCGCTGGATTTCAAGGAATGAACAGGTATAATGATATTACCACCCTGGGGCGGGGAGGTTCTGATACCACCGCTGTCGCCTTGGCAGCAGCCTTGAAAGCTGATATCTGTGAGATATACACCGATGTTGATGGTGTTTATACTGCTGATCCCCGGATCGAACCCAGGGCAAAAAAGCTGGATTTTATTTCTTATGATGAGATGCTGGAATTGGCCAGTTTAGGCGCTCTTGTACTGCAGCCGCGAGCAGTGGAATTTGCTAAAAACTACTCAGTTCCATTAATTATCAGGTCAAGCTTTAGTAATAATGCAGGAACACTTGTTGGGGAGGTTGAATCAGTGGAAAATTGTCGCCCTGTTAGTGGGGTCGCACATGATTTAAATGTGGCGAAAATTGGAATATTCGATGTGCCTGATCGGCCGGGAATTGCCAAAAAGATATTTAGTGCTCTTGCACAGGAACAGATCAATGTGGACATGATTATCCAGGGATGGGTGCGGGATGGACGTAATGACATCGTTTTCACTACAGCCCGGGGAGATTTAAAAAAGGCGATACCGGTTGTGGAGAAAACCATTGAGGAAATCGGAGCATCGGGTTTTGTTTATAATGATCGGGTTGCCAAAATATCTATTGTCGGCGCAGGAATGATTACCAATCCCGGTGTTGCAGCCGATATGTTCAAAGCGCTGGCCAATGAGGGGATAAACATAGAAATGATCAGCACATCTGAGATCAAGGTATCCTGTATAATTGCTGAGGAACATGCTTTGAAAGCAGTTAATGCCTTGCATGAAGAGTTTATTAAATAAATTTGCCACAGGATGTTGGTTATTATGTTGTATGCTCTACTGGGATTTCACCTGTGCTGGCTTGACATTGAGCTAGAGAGAGGCTACAATAAAGAGGCTACAATAATAAAGTACTCAACGTCAGGGTGTAGCTCAGTTTGGTAGAGCGCTAGCTTGGGGTGCTAGAGGCCGCGGGTTCAAGTCCCGCCACTCTGACCATCTTCTTGGGTGGGGAGAAACTCCCCATTTTTATTTTTCTGGAGGTATTATTCCTGACAGAGAAGATACTTCATGTTGTTCGACCTGCCCAGGGAGGTATGCTCAAACATCTAGAAACACTTTTTCAGGGGATGGGAAAGGAATACCATCTCTATCTTGCTGCTCCCCCATCTTATGATTCATATCTGCTCAGAGCTGCTGCTCAGAAGAGATACCTGCTGCCTCTTGATGAAAGTCTACATCCCTTAGAAAATTGGCGGATTGCTTGTTCCCTTGCACAGTTTATCAGCCAGGAGAAGATCGATCTGGTTCATACCCATGGGATCAGAGCGGGTATAGTAGGACAGGCTGCGGCCCTGATGGCGGGACGCGGGAAAGTGGTGGCGACCATGCATAATATGATCAATTACGGGATGATGCCTTTTTCCAAAGTTTTTCAGACCATGCATGGGATATTGATGAGAAGGACCGTTCATACGCTGATCACCGTATCTGAGGCCATCAAAAAAGAAGTTATAAAATACCGGCTTTTTCCTCCGGAAATGGTAACAGTAATCTATAATGGTGTTGATGTTAATCTATTTTCTAAACAGAGTTGTTTAGACCGGAAAATATCTTTTAATGGCCCTGTTATCGGCACAGTGGCCCGTTTAGAGCCAGCAAAAGGTATTAAATATTTACTTGATGCAGCAGCAATTATTGACAAAGAGTACCCTTGGGTTTATTTTGTAATAGTGGGGGATGGACCGCAGAGGAACTTTTTACAGCAGTATGCTGCTAGATTAGGGATTGATAAAAAAGTATTCTTTCTGGGTTTCAGGGATGATGTTCCTAACATCCTGCCCCTCTTCGATATTGCGGTAATCCCATCAGTACAGGAGGGCCTTTCCATTTTTTGTTTAGAAGCTTTGGCTGCAGGATGTCCTGTGGTTGCCAGTGATGTGGGTGGTCTGACCGAGATTATTATTCCCTGTAAAAACGGCCTGCTGGTACCACCAAAAGATCCTAGGGCTTTAGCTGATGCACTAGTTGCACTGTTGAAAAACAGGATATTGGCTGCGGCTTTGGGCCGTCAGGGCAGGAAAATGGTAGAACAAAAATTTACATATGAAAAAATGCTGGAAAGGACTATGAAAATCTATGCACAGCTTTTACAGCCTGAGTAAAGGAAAAATAAAAACTGCGGTGTTGCTGCTGGTTATTTTTTTGTTTTGTTCGCTAGTGCCTGCAGAAGTTCAGGCTGGGGCTGACAGTGATCAAAAGCGCCGCCAGGTTATTGTTGTCATTTGCGATTATCTGACGATTGATGATCTAAATCGAGCCGAATTATCAAACATCCATGATTTTTTCGGAAAAGGGAGCATTGCTTTGCTCAATACCAATACAGCGGGTGGGCGTAATAGGCATAATATAGCGGCAACCATCAGCGCTGGACAGGTGGCCTTGAGTCCCACTGCTGAGCCCTTTGTTTTTGGCCATCGGGAAACCATCAAGGGGGAGGACCCTATGGTGCTATTTACTGCCCGCACAGGAGTCGTTCCTGAGAAGGGCAACCTCATCGTTTTGGATATACCTTCTATTCGCCTGGCAAATAAGAGTGGTGAAGGTGGGGCAGAGCCTGGGGCTTTAGCAGATGCACTGCAAAAAAAAGGCCTGAAAACAGCGGCTATCGGCAACTCCGATACCCCTTCTGAGTTTATCACCAATAGATCCATGGCTATGATAGCTATGGATAGCAAGGGAATTATTGATAAAGGAAATGTTTCTGAAGAGGTTCTTTATTATGACCCTGATGACCCTATCGGCTATCGTACAGACTACTCCAAGCTTGAAGAGATCTTTTTAGAACTGCAGCAGCAAACAGATATGGTGGTTATCGATCCTGGTGATCTGGTACGCCTTGAGAAAAAAAGAGAACAGTTTTCCGAAAAAGTATATGAACGGGAAAGAGAAAATATACTGCGTGAATATGATGATTTTTTTGGTTTTTTAATGGAGAATGCAGACTTATCCAGCAGCATTATAATTGCAGTTACAACAACACCTGCTGATGGTAATTTTACAAACAACAGATTTTTCGGATTGATCGGTGCCTGGGGGGATGGTATGGAAGAGGGATTATTGACATCTCCCACCACCAGACAGACAGGTATTATCACTTTAACAGATATTGCACCGAGTATTGCCTCGTACTTGCAGGCACCGTTTTTTTCAACAAACGGTAGAGCCTGGCAAGTTGTACCAGAAGAAAATAATTTGAGTGTGATGCATAATATCCAGGAACGAACTGTTTTTACTTCTTTTCTCCGTCCTATAATGGTAAAAGGTTATGTTTTCATTCATTTGCTGGTCATCGCCGGTATTTTGTTTTTTATGTTTTTTGATCCGCAAAAGGCACGGTATCTGATATCATTACCATTGGCTCTCTTAGCTGTGCCCTTGACCTGGCTGCTGCTCAGTTTATTCCCGATCACCGATATATGGTTGTATTCGGTTCTTTTTGTAGTTGTTGCAATTGCTCTGGTTCTGTTTAGTCTTTTGCTGGCTCGCAACCGAAATATCGACCCGTTGATTATTTTATGTATGGCAACGGTTTTTGGCATTCTGTTGGACACAGTCACAGGAGGGTATCTGCAAAAATATGCTGTATTGAGTTATGACCCTATGGGTGGTGCTCGTTATTATGGAATCGGCAATGAGTATATGGGGGTTCTTCTGGGAGCCTCCATCGTCGGTATATCATTATTTGTTCAGCGATTACAGAACCGTACCACTTTTCAATATTTGCTTACCGGCATTATATTCATTTCCGTGCTGGCAGTTTTAGGTTCTCCCCGGTGGGGAAGTAATTTTGGCGGTTTTACAGCCAGCCTTATTGCTTTTATTTTCACTTTTCTCCGTTTGTTGCGCATACGCATGAGTCCGCGCAATATTCTCATTGCAATCGGTGTTGTCGGGGTATTATGTGTGGGTGTTTTTATACTCGACTATCTGAGGCCAGCTGAACTTCGTTCTCATTTTGGCCAGTTTGCAGCATCAATACATAAATCAGGGTTTTCAGCCATCAAAGAGGTAGTTGTCAGAAAAATATCCATGAACTACAAACTGATCAGATCCACTGTTTGGACCAGGGTGCTGTTGAGCAGCCTGCTGGCTTTGGGTATTCTTTTTTATCGCCCGGTAGGGATTTTTAGGTGTCTGCTGACCAAGAATCCGGCAATAGCGGCAGGTTTTTCTGGAAGTGTATTGGGTGCATTTATGGCTCTGATTTTTAATGACTCAGGGATTGTGGCGGCAGCTACAGCTATTATATTCCCTTCAGCGACATTATTTTACCTGGTACTCAAAGAACAGGCCATGTCACCATGTAACCTGGATTCGTAATATTAAAAATTAATTGACAAATGAAGGAGAGATGCTAAAATTTAATAGGATTATCGATAGAAACTGTTAAATTTGGTTTTATCGATATTATGTACATTTTTTGCTCATATCATCTTATTTTGTAAGGGAGGTCGAGAAATGGCCGTAGTTAACTCTTTGGGGCGCCATATTTTAGCTGAATTTTATGGATGCAGTTTCGATATCTTGAACGATCTGGAAGTGGTAAAAAAGCATATGATTGATGCAGCTTTGTTTGCAGGAGCAGAAGTACGGGAAAGTGTGTTCCATAAGTTCAGCCCTCAAGGGGTGAGTGGAGTAGTTGTTATTTCCGAGTCCCATCTGGCAATTCATACATGGCCCGAATTGGGTTATGCCGCGGTTGATGTTTTTACATGCGGGGAAAGGGTTGATCCATGGGATGCCTGCAGATACCTATCTGAAAAATTGCAAGCAGAACAGATTACAGCATCGGAGATGCGGCGGGGTATTATGAACGCAGGTTTTAGCCAGAGGGCGGCTGTCAACCAATAGGAGGGAGATATTTATTTTAATAGCTTATTTAATAAGCAAGGGATAAGAAATAAGCCTTACAGGGAAGTGTGAGGCTTATTCTTTTATGTCCTGATTGCTCTATAAAAGCTGAACAAGGTGTAAGAAACTTAATTTTCTCTCTGAGAGTTTATATATATGAGGATTTTAGAGTAATGGGGAAAAAATCTTTTGTACTTAAGGAGGAATTATTAAGAAAAAGGAGAATACAGATTATGAGAGATTATGCTTTTTTAAGAGGGGGTCGCGATGGGCGAGGTAAACTTGTCTCAGGTAATGGATCGAAATCGGTCGTTTGTTGACAGGGTAATTGAGGAGAGCGGCCAGGATATTCGCCAGTGCTATCAGTGTGCTAAGTGTTCAGGCGGATGCCCGGGCAGCAGTGCAATGGATTACCCGCCGAACCAGATTATCAGAATGCTGATGTTGGGTATGAAGGAAGAGGTGTTAAACTCCCATACTATTTGGGTTTGTATGGGATGCAACACCTGCACAACACGCTGCATAAGAGATATACAAGTAGCAGCCGTTATGGATACCCTGCGTCAAGAAGCGGTCAGAGCGGGATATGTTGACAAAGCGAAACTTGTTCTCAGCTTTAATGATTCATTTTTATGGACTGTCCGCACTTTTGGTCGGCTTTTTGAACCTGGCATGGCAATGATTAACAACATGAAGACGGGTAATTTTATGAAGGATATGCAGTTTGGTCTTCCACTTATGTTGAAAGGGAAGGCGTCAATGTTTCCCCACCGGATCAAAGGACGCAGAGAGATGAAAAAAATATTTGAGAAAGTTCAGGGGGGAAAATAATGACGAAATATGCTTTTTATCCGGGTTGTTCACTTGAAACAGGTGGAATTGAGTACGGGATGTCCAGCCATGCTGTTGCAAAAGCTCTTGGTATTGAATTATTAGAGGTGCCAGATTGGAACTGTTGTGGTGCATCATCTGCTCATATGACTGACCATCTATTATCTTTGGCTCTCCCAGCACGAATACTGGCATTAGCTGAAACATTGCCTGTAACAGAAATCGTCGCTCCCTGTGCAGCCTGTCATGCAAGATTTGCCGCTGTTGAATATGAATTGGGTCGAGATGAAGAACTGAAACAGAAGGTAAACTCCTTGCTGGAGCGGCCCTATACAGGAAAGGTGAAACTCAGATATTATCTCGATATATTTTCTAATCCAGAAACCTTATCAGAGATCGAAAAGAAAGTTAAGAAAAGTCTTAAAGGTCTGAAAGTGGCCTGTTATTATGGTTGTCTTTTTGTTAAACCGCCAAAAATTGTGAATTTTGTTGATGATCCTGAAGATCCTCAATCAATGGACAACATTATCAGGGCTCTCGGTGCAGAACCTGTTCAGTGGCCTTATAAGACTGAGTGTTGTGGTGCTTCTCTGGGTGTTACCCTTGAGGACCACTGCACTAAATTATGCAACGACATTTTGGGATTTGCCAGGGATTCTGGAGCAGACTGTATTGTTGCTGCCTGTCCGCTCTGCCAGGCTAACCTTGATATGCGTCAGGTGACAGTGGAGAAGAAATATGGTGTTAGTTACAGAATGCCTATACCCTTCTTTACACAATTAATCGGATTGGCTTTAGGGTTAGATCCAAAGACTTTGGGATTCCCGAAACTGTTTGTAGATCCTGTAGGTATGCTTAAAAAAGTGGGAGTGGCTTAATAAACTGTGAAATCTGATCACTACACTTTAGATAATGATTCTTTGCATGAGAGGGGTTCTTGTCCTGAAAAGAACCCCTTATTAATAGGGGAAAATATATGGAAGCCGGTAGCAGGGGATCTCCGGTTTGTTATGGGGTGCTTGGAAGAAGCGCTGCGCCCTGCAGGCAGACTATTGTTAAAACAGCTGCATAGACCTGCTGATCATGAGTACATGATCCCACCGGGACTGGTAATCTTCAGTGGACATCTATTTTCCCGGGAGATCAAACATTATTCTCCTGCTGTTTACATGGCCTTGGTTTATTTGGGAACTATGTTTCACAACAGAGCGAGTTTAAAAGATAAAAATCAGCAGCTGTATATACTTACCGGTGATTTTTTGTTCAGTCATCTTCTTCAACTGGTCAACAATTCTCAACACCTTTTTTTATTGGAAAGGTTTGCTGATCTTATCACAACAATGAATGAAGGCTTTTCGATTATGGAAGAACTCCGCATGAAAGGGGATAGTCCCGACAGGGAGGAGTTAATTGAAATTATGCGTAAGCAGTACGGGGTGTTTTATGGAGAGTGCTGTGCTCTTGGTGGGCTTTTTACAGGATGTACAGAAAAAGAGCAGTTGCTGCTTATGGAGTTCGGCACATCTTTGGGAATTGCTTATGGGGTTAAAAAGACAGATATATCTTTCCAGCCGCACCAGATTATGAAAAAGGGTTTGCTGGCGTTGTCCCAATTGCCTGTATCAGAGGCAAGGAGTGAATTGGAGAATTTCGCCAGGGGTATCTTAGAACTATCAGATCCATGATATAAAAGTGGATTAATGTTGTGGGGTGATCAATAAATGGCATTTAAAGACCTGCATGAATTTGTTGCAGTATTGGAAAATAAAGGTTTGTTGCATCGTGTTACAACATTGGTGGATCCAGTATTGGAAATAACAGAGATTACCGACCGGATCAGCAAAAAAGGGGGACCAGCACTGCTTTTTGAAAGGGTAAAGGGATCACCTTATCCGGTGCTGATCAATGCCTTTGGAAGTTTTGAAAGGATGTCCCTGGCTTTGGGGGTGCAGCAGCTTGATGAAATAGGGGCAAGAATCTCAAAAATGCTTGAGCTTCAGGATTTGACTGGTAGTTTATTGGACAAGATGAAGTTTCTACCCCGATTAGCTGAAATGGGATCCTGGGTGCCTAGAATGGTCCGGAAAGCACCCTGTCAGGAAGTGATTCTCCGTGATGAAGATGCCACATTGAATATTTTCCCTATACTCAAATGCTGGCCGGGAGATGGGGGGCGTTATATCACCCTGCCATTAGTTTTTACAAAGGATCCGGAAACAGGTGGGCGCAATCTGGGAATGTACCGCCTTCAGGTTTTTGATGGCAAAACCACTGGAATGCACTGGCATGTACATAAAAATGGAGCAGAAAACTATCGCAGACATCAAAAGATAGGTCAAAGGATGGAGGTTGCAGTGGCACTCGGAGGAGATCCGGCTACGATTTATGCTGCTACAGCTCCTCTCCCCCATGGTATAGATGAGATGCTGTTTGCCGGTTTTCTCCGCAGTGAGCCGGTGGAAATGGTCAAATGTGTTACAGTGGATTTGGAAGTTCCGGCCCAGGCTGATATTATCCTGGAAGGATATGTGGATCTTGATGAACAAAGGGTGGAGGGACCCTTTGGGGATCACACAGGGTATTATTCCCTTGCTGATTATTTTCCTGTTTTTCATATCCGATGCATCACCCATCGGAAGGATGCCATTTACCCTGCTACTATAGTTGGTAAGCCGCCTATGGAGGATTGTTATCTTGCTAAAGCTACCGAAAGGATCTTTCTGCCATTATTAAAGATGTTTATACCGGAAATTGTGGATATTAATCTTCCTCTGGAGGGTGTGTTTCACAATTGTGCAGTGGTATCCATAAAGAAAAGCTATCCAGGGCAGGCTAAGAAGGTGATGTGTGCAATTTGGGGCATGGGCCAAATGATGTTTACCAAGATGATCATTGTTGTGGATGAACATGTCAATGTTCAGGATATATCAGAGGTTTGGTGGAGGGTTTATAACAACACTGATCCTAAAAGAGATTTTATGATGGTAGATGGACCGTTGGAGGTTTTGGATCACTCATCCCCACTGCCTACTTATGGCTCTAAAGTAGGGATAGATGCTACTAAAAAGTGGCCCGGGGAAGGACATAACAGGGATTGGCCGGAGGAAATTGAAATGACCCAGGAGATCAAGAAATTGGTTACTTCCAGATGGCAGGAATACGGTTTTGGTCAGGAGGATGAGTAGATGGCACCCTGGGTTGTAGCTATTACAGGAGCCTCAGGGGTAATTTACGGGATCAAAGTAATAAAGGCTTTATACTCTGCAGGGGAAAGGATCTGTCTTGTAATATCAGATCCTGGCAAAAGAGTGCTGAAAGAGGAACTGGGGTTGTTCGTTACAGGTGATCAGCAGGAAATAACTCTGCAGATTAATAACTATCTCGGTTTACCCCCTGATGAGACTGCACTCTCTTATTATGAATGGACCGATATCGGGTGTTGCCTGGCAAGCGGTTCCTTTAATACAAAAGGAATGATTGTTGTGCCCTGCACAATGGCAACTCTGGCAGGTATTGCCGGAGGAATGTCCCGTAACCTGATTGAGCGTGCTGCCGATGTAACCCTCAAAGAAAGGAGACCACTGGTTCTTGTGCCCAGGGAGACTCCGTTAAATGCAATTCACCTTAAGAACATGCTGGAGCTTGCACAGCTTGGGGTACACATCGTTCCGCCGGTACCAGCCTTTTATTTTGGTCCAAAAGATATAGATGACCTGCTGGATTTCTTTGTGACCAGGCTTATGAGTTTAATCGGTATCAGATATTAATAATAAAAGGAAAATATTATTTTCATAAATAGAAAGGTTTTTAATCAATTATAAAGAATTTATTTTTCACCATTGAGAATTGCAAGGTGATTGTTGATGTATTATCAGCAGTTATTTGAGGAAATACAATATGATTTAAACTATGTAGAGTCAGAGCTCCACAAATACACCAGATCCTCGGTTAAACTATTGACTAAATCATCAAAATGGCTGGTGGAGGCCGGTGGTAAAAGGCTGCGCCCTGCTTTTGTGCTGTTGTCCGGAAAGCTATTCAAATATGATTTGGAGCGTATCGGCCAACTGGCGGCAGCAATTGAGCTTATACACATGGCTACACTGGTACATGATGATGTTATCGATAATGCTGCAACCCGTCGGGGAGTCCCTACAGTAAGTGCAGAGTGGGGAGACTCATTAGCGATGCAGACAGGGGATTATATCTTTGGTCAGGCGCTTAAAATTCTTGCCCGCTATGGTACTCCGGAGATTATCAGCTTTCTTGCATCAGTAAGCCTGGAAATGTGTGAGGGGGAAATTGAACAGATCAATAGCATAGGAAGAACAGATTTGAATTTGCGGACTTATTTGCGCAGAATACAGCGAAAAACAGCGTATTTGATATCCGCATGTTGTTTTATCGGTGCTGTGGCAAGTGAAGCACCACCTCATCTTGCCTGTCATTTGAAAAAATACGGTTATTATCTGGGAATGGCTTATCAAATAAGCGATGATCTCTTAGATTTCATTGGCTCTGAGCAGGTTTGTGGTAAACCGGTTGGAAGTGACCTGAGACAGGGGATCATAACCATTCCAGTTGTATATGCCCTCAGTAACCAGCACATAGGTCAGCGGCTGTTGAATCTGCTGGAAAAGGAGACCAAAGATGAATCTGATTGGGATGAGGCTTTTTCTTTAATTGAGGATACCGGGGCTCTAAAAACCACTCAGAATTTATGTAACAAATATCTCCAGAAGGCAAAAAAGGAATTAGTACATTTACCTGACCAACCACCACGTTCAATTTTTGATGGAATTGCAGATTTTATTGGAAATCGAGACATCTAATAACACCTTCAGGAGGATATTATGGTTAAAAAAGACACTGCAGATAATCAGCAAACAATGACCATATTGCATCACTTAGAGGAACTGAGAAAAGTTATTATTGTTTCAGTAGTAGCTGTTTTAGTTGCCGGCATTATTTCATTTGTCTTCATAGAACAAATTTTGGCTGTGATCACCAGACCACTGGAAGCACAGGATATAAATCTGGTTGTAACAGCTATAACAGAAGGAATTTTCATAAAGTTTAAGATTGCTATATTAGCAGGAACGATTTTGGCTGCACCCATTATCATCTGGCAGATATGGCGTTTTATTGTACCAGCACTTTATCCACATGAAAAAAGATACTTAACAATACTGATACCGGTTTCAGTTTTCCTTTTTATTAGTGGAGTTCTATTTGCTTATTTTACGGTTTTTCCGCTAGCGGTGTTTGTTCTTATTCAACTGGCAAGCGAATTTGAGCCAATGCTCACTGTTTCAAAATATTTATCCTTTACTTTGGCTTTTCTGATCCCATTTGGTTTAGTATTTGAGCTCCCTCTGGTGGTTTACTTTCTTACCAGTATTGGTGTGATTACTCCGGAATGGCTGCAGCGCAATAGAAAATATGCCATTGTCATCACAGTTATCCTTGCCGCGGTATTGACTCCTGGCCCAGATCCTATATCGCAAATGATTATGGCTGCACCGATGGTGATCCTTTATGAAGCGGGAGTTCTGGTATCAAAGGTAGTTATGAAAAAAAGAAGGAAAAGACAAGAAGCAGCAGGTGAAGAGTGTTGAGAAGCAGCAGGAATTTTGATAAAAATGGAGAAATAATAAAAGGGTTTTCTGATTTATTATAATGATGGGGTAGTTTTAGATAATAATTCAATGAGGAGGTGATATAAAGGATAAATCGGTGATTTATTTTAAAGCTAAATTTTTTTAAAGGAGTGAGGAGCGCGGTGAAAGTAACTAGGCGCGAATTTTTAAAAATCTCCGGCGCCGCGGTTGCTGCTCTGCCTGTTCTCGGTTTTGACCTTAAGCCCGCAATGGCGGAAGCGGAGGGATTCAGGATTAAAAATATTAAGCCAGTACCCTCCATTTGCCCTTATTGCGGGTGTGGCTGTGGTGTAGTTGTTTATGCAGCTGATGGCAAGGTCTTAAGTACCGAGGGTGACCCTGACAACCCAATCAATCAGGGTTCAACTTGTGCTAAGGGGGCATCTGTTTTTCAGCTCCATGATAACCCGCGGCGTATGCGAAAGCCTTTGTATAGGGCACCATACAGCGACCATTGGGAAGAGAAGGATTGGGACTGGGTTTTTAATGAGATAGCTCAAAGGATCAAAAAGACCCGAGATGAAACATTTGTTTCAAAAGAGAAGGTGACAACAAAGGATGAAACTGGTGCCGATAAAGAAATTGAGATAATAGTAAACAGGACAGATGCCATCGCTACGTTGGGTGGCGCGGCACTGGATAATGAAGAATGTTATCTCTATTCTAAATTGGCACGGAGCCTAGGATTTACTTACGTTGAGCACTGTGCACGCCTCTGACACGGCTCTACGGTCGCAGGTCTGGGACCAACATTCGGCAGAGGTGTGATGACAAACCACTGGGTGGATATGAGAAATACTGATTGCGCCCTGATCATAGGGAGCAATGCTGCGGAAAACCATCCCATGTCATTTAAGTGGTTGATGAAAGCGAAAGAAACAAGAGGGGCCAAAATTATTCATGTTGATCCACGTTTTTGCAGAACATCAGCGAGAGCAGACATCTACGCACCACTTCGTTCAGGAACAGACATCGCTTTTATTGGAGGAATGATTAACTACATCATTCAGAATAACCTATATTTCCGCGATTATGTAGTTAATTTTACCAATGCCCCTTTTATTATTGAAGATGGATTTGATTTTAATGATGGGTTGTTCAGCGGCTATGATCCAGAAAAGCGTAAATACGACCAGAGCACCTGGAAATATAAGACAGACGAGGATGGTAATCCTTTAAAGGATATGACCCTTGAAAACCCGCGCTGTGTGTTTCAGCTGCTGAAAAAACACTATGAGCGTTATGATGTTGATACTGTTTGCAAGGTTACAGGAACTCCAAAGGAACTCTTCCTTAAGGTGACAGAAACCTATGCAGCAACAGGTGTACCTGATAAATCAGGCACTATTATGTACGCTATGGGTACCACCCAGCATTCAGTAGGTTCTGAAAATGTGAGAATTTATGCCATTTTACAGCTGCTGCTGGGCAATATTGGTGTTCCCGGTGGTGGCGTCAATGCCATGCGCGGAGAATCCAATGTCCAGGGCGCCTGTGATATGGGCTTGCTTATGCATGTTCTAACAGGGTATGTTGCTGCTCCGACCAATGATCCTGTTTATGCTAATTTGGATAGTTACTTAAAGAAAGAAACACCGAAAGCCGGTTTCAAGGTGAATACCCCAAAATGGCTGGTCAGTATGATGAAAGCCTGGTATGGGGACGCGGCAACGAAAGAGAACGATTTTTGCTATGACTACCTGCCTAAGCGGAGAGCGGATCGCAACTACACTCATATCGGTTTGTTTGAGGCCATGTATGATGGAATTATCAAGGGGCTTCTAGTCTTTGGTTCTAACCCCTATGTCAGCGGTCCAGATGCAAACAAAGAGACAAAAGCATTAGAAAATCTTGATTGGATGGTAGCGGCTGATCTTTTCGAAACCGAAACAGCATCTTTTTGGAAGAAAGAAGCTGGCGCTGATCCCGAAAAGATCAAGACAGAGGTCTTCTTCCTGCCGGCAGCTGCCTCCTATGAGAAGGCAGGAACAATCACCAACAGCGGGCGCTGGATCCAGTTTCGCTGGAAGGCCGTTGATCCGGTTGGCGAAGCAATGAGCGATCTGGAGATCTTTAATATATTGGGTAAAAAGATGAAGGAGATTTATAAGGACAGCACTGATCCCAAGGATAAGCCGATCCAGGATATGGTCTGGGACTATCCGGAACATGATGAGCCTAAACTGCTGGATGAGGTACAGCGGGAGATCAATGGCTATGATCTGGCAACCGGGAAGCTGATGGCCAAATTTGCCGACCTGAAGGATGATGGAACAACATCCTGTGGTGTCTGGATCTACTGCGGTATGTACACCGAAGAGGGCAACAAAACCCAATGGCGTGATACCGGTGATCCATCAGGAATGGGAGTCTATCCTAAGTGGTCCTTTGCCTGGCCTGCCAACAGGCGGATCGTTTACAACAGGTGTTCTGCTGATGCTGCAGGGAAACCTTGGTCAGATGATAAAAAGATCATTTGGTGGGAAGATGGCAGTTGGGCCGGCATCGATGTGCCTGATTTTATAGTGGCCAATGCACCGACTGATCCTGATGGTGATAAGGCTTTCATCATGAAAGATGATGGCAAGGGTGGTCTGTTCGCTGCTATGGCTGATGGACCCTTCCCTGAACACTATGAACCATGGGAAAGCCCGGTAGAGAATCTTCTTTCTTCTGTACAGTTCAACCCTGTGGCAAAGATCTGGGATACCCCTATGAATCCCCAGGGAAGTGCAGACAAGTACCCAATTATCGGTACTACTTATAGGGTTGTTGAGCATTGGCAGGCAGGTATCATGACCCGCAACTGCCCATGGCTTGCGGAATTGATGCCTGAAGCCTTTGTAGAGATCAGCAAAGAACTGGCCAGGGAGAAAGGTATTAACAATGGCGATATGGTTACAATTGTGTCAGCCAGGGGTAAGGTTAAAGCAGTTGCTTGTGTAACCCCAAGATTCAAACCATTTGAGATAAACGGCAAAATATATCATGAGATCGGTGTCATCTGGCATTACGGTTTTCAGGGTATTGCCAAGGGTGACCCGGCTAACCGCTTAACACCCCATATCGGCTGTGCCAATTCCCATACACCGGAATACAAGGCATTTCTGTGCGATATTTACAAGGGGGTGATATAAATGCCGAACAAAGGATATCTGGTTGACACCTCCAAATGTATCGGCTGTCGAGGCTGTGTGGTTGCCTGCAAGCAGTGGAACCAGCTTCCCGCGGAAAGAACGAGTTTTAAAGGTACATATCAAACAGTGCCAGATTTAACGGCAAATAACTATACTATTATTTCATTCCATGAATATGAGGAAGATGGCCAGATAAAGTGGTACTTTACCAAAAGGCAGTGTATGCACTGTTTGGATCCGGTCTGTCTCAAGGTCTGCCCGCAGAAGGCGATCTCAAAAACAGATACTGGAGCAGTTGTAAGGGACAGGGAAAAATGTGTGGGATGTCAGTACTGTGCTGCAGCCTGTCCTTTCCAAGTGCCGCGCTATGACAAGGTAAGTGATAAAGAAACCAAATGCTCCCTCTGTCATGAACGGACAGCTGAAGGAGAACTGCCTGCCTGTGTGAAAGCCTGCATCACTGGTGCTCTCCAATATGGTGACCGGGATCAACTCCTGGATGCAGCGCACAGGCGTGTCAGTGAACTGAAGGTAGAGTATCCCAATGCCAATGTTTATGGTGATAAACAGGCAGGGGGCACCAATATTATTTATGTGCTGGCTGATAAACCTGAAAAATACGGTTTTGAGGAAGATCCTAAGGTTTCTATTGCCATCACCGCATGGCAGGATATCATCCAACCGTATTTCCCGTGGTTGATTGCCCTCACAGGTGCTGTTTCAGTATTCAGCTTTTTCTCCACCCGTTTGCTGGGGGTAGGTAAAGAAAAAGCTCATGAGGGGGAGAGTATCCATGGCTGAGGAAAAGAGAGTTGTTAAAAGCAGTCTGGGAGCGCGTATTACTCACTGGTCCCATACCATCTGTTGGTTTATCCTGCTTTTCACAGGACTGCTCATGGTCACCGATTGGTTTGGTTGGCTAGCACCTGTATTCGGAGGTGTTAATGGGGCAAATCTGCTCCACAGAATCTTTGCTATAGTCTTTGCTGCAGTTCCCCTGATTGGTCTCATCTATAACCCAAGGAGTTTTATCAACTGGATGAAAGAGGCCCTTACATGGGGTAAAGATGAGATAAAATTTATGATGATGTTTCCCTTTGACCTGATCGGTCTTAAGGTACATATGCCGCCCCAGGATAGGATCAATGCCGGGCAGAAATTCAACTCCTTGTTTTTTCCAACGATCGGCCTTTTTATCGGGTTAAGTGGAGTTGTGATGTGGTTTGCAGAGTCATTCCCCCTTTGGATGGTGCGCATTGCTTATCCTATTCATGATCTCTGCTGGATCCTGGGTACTATGCAGCTTATGTTCCATATGTACCTGGGTTCACTGCACCCTGGATCTGGAGAATCTTTCTGGGCAATGTTTGGGGATGGTAAAGTACGGGCCAGTTGGGCGAAGCATCACCATACAAAATGGTATGATAGGGTTTATGGTAAAGAGGAGTAAGTAAACCCATCAAAGAGGGGGTTGCATACCCCCTCTTTTTTCCTTTGAATAACCACTTTTTCTTATAAAGCTTTTCATTGTTTGTTAGATTCCCTGAAAAGAATAGGAGGAATTGATGTGCCGGATAACACTGTTGTTACAGAGGCATTGCAGTTGTTTACCAGTCTGCAGGAATTAAAGAAAGCTTACTATAAAAAAATAGAGAAACAGCACCCGACCTTTACAGCAGAGCAGTGGCGGCAGCATAACGAAAAAGGGATCTTCTTGCTGCAGTTTTGCCTGCCTGTTCTGGATGACAATATCTGTAAGGAGTTAGTAGATGAGATATGCAATCTACTGGCAGCAAACCAGCCTGCTAAAAAAGAACAGATTGAAAAGATCCGCGACTACCTCTGCAAAAAGAGCAGTGACTGTTTTACAGAAATAATGAAGCATGAGCATCAGGTTATGGATCCACCATCATCTTTTTCTGTAGAAGAATGCTCTCTGATGAATATTATTGTGCGTCAGACCCTGCGCCCTTTTCTGGAAAAATATACGGACTCACTGCCCAGGGAAATAGGGGGGGAAAAATGGCAGCGTAATTACTGTCCGGTCTGCGGAGAAAAAGCAAACTTTTCTTATCTGCGTCAGGAAGATGGTAAAAGGGTGTTAATCTGTCCTTTTTGTGGTCAGGAATGGCTGTACCGCTATCTCGCCTGCTCATGGTGTGGTAATGATGATCATAAGGCAATTAGCTATTTTGAAGCTGTTGAATTGCCTGGTTATGAAGTGTACCTCTGTGAGCGATGCCACAGGTATCTCAAGACCTTTAACACCAAAAAGGGTATTGGTCATGATGACTGGGTGTTGGAAGATGTAAAAACCATTAATTTGGATCTTATCGCACAGAAAAAAGGATATACTGGATACAGCAGTCAGGCACATTGAATCAATGATTAATAGTGGGAGAAATAGGCTTTGTAATTGTGTATCAGGGGCAGCACTTGGAGGAGGTCTTCCTTGGTAGATAATAACTTTGAGTAAGGTGTGATCATGGAATTTGAGAATTTTATCAATAAGACCGGAGAAATCATTGGAATTGATTTGACCAAGTACAAGCGTACACAGATGGAACGCCGTATTAATTCTCTAATGCGCTCACAGGGGTTCACTAACTACCAAGATTACTATCATAAACTAAAAGAAGATCCCTGCTATAGGGGTAAATTCATAGATCACCTGACTATCAATGTCAGTGAGTTTTTCAGGAACAGCGGTCAGTGGCATGTATTAGAGCATATCATTCTCCCCGAAATCATAAACAATAATCCTGTGCCCAAGTTCTGGAGCGCTGGCTGTGCTACCGGGGAAGAGCCGTATTCCCTGGCGATCATACTTAGAGAAATGTTTCCCAATGTCAGGCCAACAATCTTAGCAACAGATATTGATTATAATATTCTGGCAACCGCCAAACAGGCTGTTTATAAAGAACGATCTGTTGTGAATGTACCACCTTTATATCTAGCAAAATACTTTGTCAAAAAAGGTGATAGCTACCAACTCAAACAAGAAATTAAGGATATGGTTACTTTTAAGAAACATGATCTTTTAAAGGATCACTTCTTTTACAATTGCGATCTCATTCTTTGCAGAAATGTTATGATCTATTTCACTGAAGAAACGAGAAACAACTTGTACCGTAGTTTTCAAGATGCTCTGCGGCCAGGAGGTATTCTCTTTACCGGGAGTACAGAACAAATATTTAAGGCCTCCCAATTGGGAATGGAGGCCGTAGCATCATTTTTTTATCGAAAGATTTCTTAGATCTTTTGGTTGATCAAGTATGCTTTTGTTTTCTGTATGCCAAAGTGAAGGGCCTGGTTGTGGTCCTGCATAAAGATGTCGATTCTATTTCCTTTAATTGCACCCCCTGTGTCTTCAGCGATAAATGTGCCCAACCCTTCCAGGTAAACTTCACTCCCTAAAGGGATTACATCAGGGTCAACAGCAATTGTTTGTTGCTCTCTGGCAAGGGTGCCGCTTTTTGTAATACCATCACTTTTACCACAGCATATTGAGCATGGGCAATAGGCGGTCACTATAACTGTCATTGCTTCTTCTGTAAAGTCTTGCTGTTTCCAGGCGAAAGCAGCTTCCTTTTCCAAAGATACCTGAGGCGGTGAGTAGGACCATGCCGCCGCTGGAAAAGCTCAACAGATCAGCATTGTCAGGATAGCTGCTCTAATTAGATTTTTCATAACTGCTGGATGATACCTCCTTACTGACAACTTATTTTGTTAATACAGTGTGCGCGATTGGTGATAAAAATATCATGGTAAATATAAACATTTTTTTGATGCGAAAACAATTCTCAATCAGGAGATGCAGTATAGTTTTATTAAGCAATACCAGGATGATGAAGATAATAGATAGCTGTCATTGCCATTGTATAAAAAATACTATTAATACCTTGACAGGTAAAACTAAAAGTGTTATTGTTTTAACGTGATGAGCGGCTGTGGCGGAATTGGCAGACGCGCTAGACTCAGGCTCTAGTGGGCACTAACGCTCGTGGAGGTTCAAATCCTCTCAGCCGCACCATTTTTTTGATGTTTTAATAATTTGCCTTTAAAAACAGAATTCAAACAAATCACCGCCAAGCATATTGGCGGTATTTTATTGGGATGATATATGTGTTTGAATCATTTGATGCAGTAAGGTTACCTTTTATTTATTAGAATAATCTTTATCAGGCAGCAGGAAAATAGCATTTAATAGAGAATATATTTTTAGTGATATGTGATTTAATGAAGATGGCTTTATCTTCCATTAGTAATTTTTTTTGGTGGGCCTTTTGGTTTTTAAAAAAGGATTTATCAAATATATGTAGAAAATATTAATAGATATTTATTTTCATTAAGCTTTGATTTCATGAATACAATATAAATTGCTGTTAGGTAAAATATGTCCGGCTTTCCAGCTATTAAACGCAGCACTATTTCACCAATAATAAAAAAAGGGAGTGTTTGCCGTGAAAATCGCGATCACAGGTAAGGGTGGAGTTGGCAAAACTACTCTTGCTGCCGGACTCGTGAAACTATTTGCGCGGCGTGGATTTCAAGTATACGCTGTTGACGCGGATCCCGATATCAGTCTTGGAACAACATTGGGAGTAACAGAGGAAGAACTTAAGTCTCAGCCACCTTTGATTGAAATGAAAGAGCTCATAAAAGAGCGAACAGGGGCTGGAGGCGGTTTTTATATTTTAAACCCGCAAGTAGATGATGTCCTGGATAAATACTCAATAGACATTGATGGGATTAAACTGCTTCGTATGGGTGGTTTTAAAAATGCTGGTAGTTCTTGTTACTGTCCAGAGAATGCCTTTCTAAATGCTGTCGTAAACTCTCTCCTCCTCGGGAAGCATGATGTAGTAATTCTGGATTTTGGCGCGGGTATCGAACACTTGACCCGTGGTACTGCACGCGGTGTTGATCTGATGCTGATCGTCACAGAACCAACAAAGGTGAGTGTTGATACTGCCAAAGTAATTCAAAAACTATCACAGGAGATGGGAGTTCCTAAAACAAAAGTTGTGGGAAACAAAGTAAGAACAGAGAAAGAAAAGAACTTTTTGAGGAGCTCCTTTAAGCCAGAAGAACTACTGGGACTGTTAGAGTACAATGAAGAACTATGGGAACAGTCGATGCTGGAGGATCCCCGGGGAATGGAGGAGGTTTTAGTACATTCTGTCAGCAGTATTTTCGATGGAATCATGAAAGAAGGGGGTGTTGAAAGGGCAGGGAAAAAAAGCTCATAAGAACTCTGGGAGGTAATTTTAATTTAGGTTCTTGAAAGAACCAATATGGGAGACCTGAATTTTAATTAAAGGGGGTTAAATGTATGCCGAGATTTAGTGATACTTCTCTGCAGAATTCCAAACCGTCTTTGGATCGGAAAAGCAGGATAAAAGATCCGAAAAACATCAAGCGTACTATTGATCCTGCGGCATTAGAAATGCTTGATTACACCACTGAAAATAACATAATTACGGCATTTGACCGCTGGTCCGCCCAGCAGCCGCAGTGTGCTTTCGGTTACCAGGGTATTTGCTGCCGTATCTGCTTTGCTGGCCCCTGCCGGATCAAGGGTCTTGAGGGACCAGGCAGTATGGGTATCTGCGGTGCTAGAGATTACACAATTGTAGCCCGTAATGCCATCAGAATGATGGCAGGTGGAGCATCTGCCCACTCCGACCATGGTCGTGAGCTTGTTGAGGTTCTGTATCATATGAGTTTAGGGAAGGCACCTGATTATGAAATCAGGGATCCTGACAAACTTTATAGGGTAGCTAAAAAGATCGGCCTGGAAACCGAAGGCAAAACAGATCTGGAACTGGCCAAGGAAGTTGCCCTTGCCGCATTTGAGGATTACGGACGTCATACAAGTGATAAATGTAGATTCCTAGAGGCCAACCTCTGTGAAAAGCGCATCAAGAAATATGAAGAAACAGATGTTTTCCCAAGAGCAATTGACAGGGAAGTTGTAGAGGTTATGCACCGCACCCATGTGGGTGTTGACGCTGACCCTGTTAACATTATTTTCGGCGGAATTAAATGCTCTCTGGCTGACCTGACCGGTGAGCAGATTTCAACAGATATATCTGATATCCTCTTCGGCACTCCCAAACCGGTGATGAGTGAGGCCAACCTGGGAGTACTGGATCCGGATAAGGTAAACATTATTGTTCACGGACATAACCCTGTTTTAAGCCAGATGGTTGTGGATACTGCGCGGGAGATGGAAGAAGAGGCCAAAGCTGCCGGTGCTACCGGAATTCAGTTATCCGGTATTTGCTGTACCGGTAATGAGGTCTTAATGCGCAATGGTGTACCTATTGCCACCAGCTACATGGCACAGGAGCTTGCCATCGCAACAGGTGCTGTTGATGTGATGGTTGTTGACGTGCAGTGTATTATGCCTGGTCTGCGCAATGTTGCGGAGTGCTTCAATACTAAGCTGGTAACAACCATGTCAATATCCAAGATTCCTGGTGCCTACCATTTTGCATTTGAAGATTCCAAGGCAAAACAAAGCGCGGAGGCCGTCATTAGATTAGCTATAGAAACCTTTAAGGTTCGCAAGGAATCTGGACGTCCTGTTCAGGTGCCCAAGTTTAAAAATAAATTGATGGCAGGGTTTAGTTTAGAGGCATTGATGGACCTCTTTGCTGCTATTAACCCCGATAACCCCATCAAGGTTTTAACAGATGCCATTGATAATGGAGAGATCGCCGGTGTCTGCGCTCTGGCAGGCTGCAACAACCTGGAAGCTGTATACGAAAAGAACCATACTGAAATTGTAAAAGAACTGGCCAAAAACAATGTCTTTATGGTGGGTACAGGCTGCGTGATGCAGGCTGCTGCCAAGCATGGTCTGCTGACATATGAAGCAGTAGAAGAATATGCGGGCCCAGGCCTGAAGGCATTTATCGACAGGCTGTATGAAGCCAATAAAGACAAGTTACCTGATAAACTGCCGCTAGCTTTCCATATGGGTTCCTGTGTAGACAACAGCCGTATTTTCAACCTCTGGACAGCGATGGCAAATGAATACGGTGTCGATGTTCCCAAGGTGCCGTTTGTTGCTACCGCGCCAGAGGGTATGAGTGAAAAGGCTGTTGCTATCGGTACCTGGGTGATCTCCAACGGCATTCCCTGCCATGTAGGTGCTATGCCTCCACTGGAGGGCAGCAATTTGGTATGGAGTGTTGTTACCTGTATTGCCCATGACGTCTTCGGCGGTAACTTCATTCTGGAGACCGATCCTCAGGTCGCCGCTAAGAAGTTGCTGGCAGCACTGGAATACCGTGCCTGGAAGTTAAGGATACACAAGAAGGCTGCCGAAGAGTACGGGACCGAACTCTGCCAGGCATTTTAAGAGAACCTGAAGGAAAGGGGGATAAAATATGTCCACAGCATGGAAAGTAGATAGACAAACCTTTGAAGAGATTTATGAAGGCTCCATAGAACCGGGTAAAGAGCCGAAAAAACTGTTTCGGCAGGCTTATGAGGGGACAATTGTTGCCCTCAGTTACGCTGAGATTCTGCTTAATAAAGCGATCAAAGATTATGGAGCAGATCATAAAGTTGGGTACGGTGGAGAGACAGCCTATTTCATTCCGGCTATCAGAGCTCTGAGCGGTGATGAGATCACAACATTAGGTGAGTTTGTACCCATTTTGAATAAGATGAGAGATCAGGTGCGCCCGGAGCTTACCCTGGAGAATGCAATGAAGTGGGGTGAGTCGGTCATTCACGCAGCTGAAATCATCGAAGCTGTACGATATGCCACAGGTGCACATGAATTCTTGCCAAAGCCCTGGACCGGATTCATTCCTGATACCTATGTCCGTAAGTGGGGTATTAAGCACGTTGACTGGACAATTCCTGGTGAGGTTGTTATTGTAGGTCGCTTCCGCACCTCCGAGGACGCCATCAGGATTGTCAATAATTTAGTACAAAAGGGCTTTATGCTCTTCCTGGTTGATGAAGTTATCGAACAGCTGATGGAACAGGGCTATAAATTTGATATCGAGGCATGGCCTGTTTATCCGCTTGGTAACTTCACACAGATCATTCACGCTGTAAACTACGCTCTGCGTGCATCCTCTATCTTCCCGGGTATCCCTGCGGGAGACAAGTTTATGCACAGGAACTATCAGCGTGACCGTATCCTCGTCTTTGTAATGGCCTTGGGTGAGCGGGACATCGTTAAAGTGGCTGCCGCTTTTGCTGCCATCTATCTCGGTTTCCCTGTACTGGTCGACCAGCCATTGGATGAGGATGAGATCTGGAAAGACTGGTATTTCTATGTAGATGACTATGATGAAATGGTGCAAGAGGGTATCGAGGTGCGCGGGATTAAGATCACTGCCATCGAGATCGATGTCCCAATTGCACACGGTCCTGCCTTTGAGGGAGAAGCCATTCGTAGAGCTGAAATGTATGTAGAATTCGGCGGTGGCCGTTCTACAGCATGCGAGCTTGTGAAGATGGTTGAACCTGAAGATGTTACAGATGGCAAGATCGAAGTAATTGGCCCTGAACTTGCTGATATGGAGGAAGGCAAAGCCTATCCTATGGCCATTCTGATCAAGGTTTACGGCCGGAAATTCCAGTCTGATTTCGAGCCTGTTTTAGAGCGCAGGATCCACTACTTCATGAACTATGGTGAAGGTGTCTGGCACATGGGCCAGAGGGATCAGAACTGGATGCGTGTCAGCAAGGAGGCTGTTGGCAAGGGCCTGACCCTCAGCGATATCGGCAAGATCATGTATGCCTACTTCAAGAAGGAATATGCGGCAATTATCGACCGGCTTGAAGTGCAGTTGATCACCGATCAGGCTGAAGTGGATAAAGTTCTGGAAGAGGCACGGCAGAAATACCAGGCTCGGGACGATAGACTGGCGACACTGCGTGATGATGCAGTTGAAGAATTCTATACCTGCACATTGTGTCAGTCATTCGCTCCGACCCATATCTGCTTTGTTTCACCGGAGCGGACAGGGCTTTGTGGTGCAGTAAGCTGGCTGGATGCCAAGGCCACCTATGAGATTGACCCCACCGGTGTCTGCCAGCCGGTTGACATCACAGAGAAGAACCTGATCGACCCGGTAAAAGGTGAATGGTCTACCATTAATGAAGAGGCTGCTGCCAGGACCCAGGGCAAGACCACAGAGGTGTGTATGTACACTGCAATGGACCGCCCGATGACCACCTGTGGTTGCTGTGAGTGTATCCTCGCAATGGTTCCTGAGTGCAATGGTTTTATGATCACAACCCGTGAGCACAAAGGAATGACCCCTGTTGGTATGACCTTCTCCACACTGGCCGGTATGGTGGGCGGCGGTAACCAAACACCAGGCTTCCTGGGAGTTGGACGCCTCTATCTGGTCAGTAGGAAGTTCCTCCCAGCTGATGGCGGTATAGGTAGAATTGTTTGGATGCCTAAAGAGCTCAAAGATCAACTGCGTGATCAGCTGAATGAACGAGGCAAAGAGGAAGGCTTTGGCGATAATTTCGCAGATATGATCGCTGATGAAACTATTGGTGAAACACCTGATGAAATCATGCCTTTCCTCGAAGAGAAGGGACATCCGGCACTTACTATGGATCCATTGATGTAACATGATGTAACAGCGTAAAGAAACCCAGGACTGATGGGCAACCGGTCTCTTGCCGGTTGCCCCTGTCCGGGTTCTTTAAAAAGAAGAAAAACAGTAGAAAGGAGAAGTGACAATGGGTTTAACAGGACTGGCTATTTTTAAACTGCTACCAAAGACAAACTGCAAAGAATGTGGTGTACCCACATGCATGGCTTTCGCAATGGCTTTGGCATCAGGAAAAGCGACACTGGATCAGTGCCCCTATATTTCTGATGAAGCCAAGGAAGCCCTGGATTCAGCAACTGCTCCTCCGATTAAGCTTGTTCAAGCAGGAGCGGGAGACAATGTTCTCAAATTGGGTGATGAGCAGGTCATGTTCCGTCACGACAAGACCTTCTATCATCCAACAGGCGTTTTCATTGAGGTGGCAGATAATGCCGATGTGGCAGCTAAGGTTGATGAGATTAATGGTCTGGTTTTTGAGCGTGTAGGCCAGAGGTATGAGGTTGATGGTGTTGCTATTGTCAACGCATCTGGAAATGCTGATACCTTTAAACAAGCAGTGGCTACAGCAGCAGGAAAAACCAATAAGGTTCTGATGCTGGTTAGTGAAGATGCCGCGGCAATGGAGGCTGCTGCAGCTGATTTGGCGGACCGCAAGCCCATACTTTATGCAGCAAATGCTGATAACTACGAGAAGATGGTGGAAATTGCCAAAAAGATCGCAGCTCCTCTGGTAGTAAAAGGTAATGGCCTTGATGAGCTGGCAGATCTTGTAGGAAAGGTTGGCTATAAAGAGCTAATTCTGGATTCCGGTCAGCGTGAAACATCCAAAGTTCTTGCTGATCTGACACAGATTCGGCGTCAGGCTATCAAGAAGCGTTTCCGCCCCTTCGGTTATCCGACAATAGCATTTACAACTGAAGAGGATCCATTTATGGAGGCTCTGCAGGCACAGGTGTATGTTTCCAAATATGCCAGTATTGTAGTGATGAAGACTACAGAATTGGCTAGCTTACTGACACTGTTCAGCTGGAGAGACAACCTCTACACAGATCCGCAGAAACCGATTGCGGTACAGCCCGGTATTTATGCTATCGGTGATGTTACACCAGATTCACCGGTTTATATCACCACCAACTTCTCACTGACCTTCTACACTGTCCAGACCGAGATTGAAGCAACAAGGCTGCCGAGTTACTTGATCGCTTTTGAGACAGAGGGATTATCAGTATTGACAGCATGGGCCGGTGGCAAGTTTATCGGTGAGGAAATCGGACCATGGCTCAAGGATTCTGAGATCAACGAGAAGGTCAGCCACAAGAAACTGATCATCCCTGGTGGTGTAGCAGCTATCAAGGGCAAGATCGAAGAGCTTTCCGGTTGGGAAGTTATCGTTGGACCGCGTGAGGCCAATGGAATCGGGTCATTTGCCAAGTTAAAATTAGGTGCGTAATAGAAAAAGACAGGTGGCTCGGTGACACTTTAAATAACAGAGAGGGTGTCCAGATATGGCAAAGCACATAGCAATGGCTGGAAAAGGAGGAACTGGGAAGACAACCGTCGCAGCACTTCTGATCAAGTACCTGATAGAGAAAAAGAAAGGTGCAATTCTCGCTGTTGATGCTGATCCCAATGCCAATCTCAACGAGGCTTTAGGGTATGAAGTTGAGAATACCATTTCACAAATCCTCGTTGATATTAAGAAAGGCGATGTTCCTACATCGATGACCAAGGAAACATACTTACAATTCGAACTACACCGTGCCCTTGTTGAAACTGATTATGTTGATTTGTTGGTAATGGGAGGGCCACAAGGGCCAGGATGTTACTGTTTTCCGACTGACATTTTAAAGCGTCATTTAGCGAACATGGATCGGAGTTATGATTATCTTGTGATAGATAATGAAGCAGGTCTTGAACATATCAGCCGTAAGACCATTGAAGATGTTGATGTAATGCTTGTTATTTCCGATCCAACAGCAAAAGGGGTACGCACAGCAGGTAGGATCTATCAGCTCGCTAAGTCTTTAAACATTAATATCGCTGATGCGTATCTGATTGTAACGAGAATAACTGATCCAGCGCCCCTGCAAAAAGAGATCGATGCTACGGGACTTAAATTACTGGGTGTCATACCTCATGATCCAAAAGTTGTTGAACATGATTTGAAGGGGATAGCGATGCTGGATCTCCCGGATGACAGCGCGGCTGTGCTAGCGACACGGGATATGTTTGACAAACTAAAACTTTAGTTAAGAAAGGAGAGTAAACTATGCCGGTAGAAATTCTGAAAGAAAAATTTACAGGCACAGTTCAGGAAGTAGTGCTCGGCGCAACCAAGGAAGAAGGCGGGACAAGAGCCTATACTGTTAAACTAGGCGGAAGCTCCACCCTTCCTTTTCTCCAGTTTGAAGGCGCAATTCCTAACCGTCCGGTTATCGCTTATGAGATCTGGGATATTAAGCCTGAATGGCACGAATCTTTCGAACCGTATTATGGTGATGTTTGGGATGACCCTGTAGCCTGGGCTAAAAAGGCTGAGGAATTAGGAGCAGAGGTTATTTACCTGGAACTGAAAGGTGCAGATCCGGAATTGGAGAATTCCAAAACAGCGGATGATTGTGCCAAAGTTGTCAAAGCAATTTTGGAAAACACCGGTGCGCCTCTGATGGTAGAGGGGCCAGGACACCCGGACAAAGACAATGAAGTGCTCCAGGCAGTGGCAGAAGCTGCAACAGGTGAGAATATCGCTATTGGAGTGGCTGAGAAGGATAACTACCGCTCCATAGCTGCAGCTGCTATGATGGGCAAACACTGCATCATCGGACGTTCACCTGTGGATATCAACATTCTGAAACAGTTGAACATTATGATCACTGAAATGGGTGTAGCTCCTGATAAGATCATTAATGACCCTATGTCCAGTGGTCTCGGCTATGGAATTGAATACTCCTACTCCATTATGGAACGTGCACGTTGGGGAGCCCTGATCGGTGATAAGATGATGGCTTTACCGGTTATCTGCCGTGCCGGTTGTGAGGCATGGCGTGCGAAAGAATCATATGCTCCGCTGGAAGATGCAGGCCCTGGTTGGGGTGAGCAGAAGCCGAGAGGAATTATGTGGGAAGCAATGACCGCTGCAGCTCTCCTGCAGGCTGGTGGTGACCTTGTTACAATGAGGCACCCAGAAGCGGCCAAATTGCTCAAAAAGCACATTGAAGATTTGATGAAACCGAATACCTACTAGACCATAGGTCAATGTGGGTGAGTATATTAACAATAAGGAGGAGGTAAGCCCATGGCCTTTTATATGATTGGTGAGAGAATCAACGGTATGTTTAAAGATATCGGTGAAGCTGTTGCCAAATTTGATCCCAAACCTATTCAGGAGTGGGCAAAAAAGCAGGAAGCAGCTGGTGCAGCATACCTTGATATCAATGTTGGCCCTACTGCAGCGGATCGGGTTAAATCGATGCGCTGGATGTGTGAAGTTGTTACTGAGGTCAGCGATGTACCGATCGCTCTTGACTCTACCAACTATGATGCTATTGAAGCCGGTTTGGAGGTCTGCAAGCCTGGCGCATTAATTAACTCCTGCCCTGCAGAAAGACCGAAAATCGAGCGTGTTTTCCCCATGGCTAAGAAATATGGAGCTAAGATTATTGCTCTGACCATGGACAAGTCAGGTATTCCCAAGAGTGCAGATATGCGTGTTGGCTTTGCCATGGAACTGGTTGCAGCTGCTGATGAGTTCGGTCTTGCACCTGATGACCTGTTTATCGACCCGCTCATCCTGCCCTGCAACGTGGCACAGGATCACGCTCCCGAGGTACTGGAAGCCCTGCGGCAGATCAAGATGCTTTCCGATCCTGCACCACACACAACATTAGGGCTCAGCAACGTTTCCCAGGGCACCCCGTTCCGTCCGCTGATTAACCGCATCTATTGTGTTATGGCAATGACCTGCGGACTGGACTCTGCCATTATGGATGTCAATGACGAAGAGCTGGTAGATGCTATTGCAACAGCAGATATGCTGCTGAACAATGCAATTTACTGCGATTCTTATGCAAAGGTGTTCAGAAACAGATAATAGTGTTACTAATAGTAAGGTCCCGTCTACAAAGGCGGGACCTTACTAAAAATATATTATTTTTAAATGGTGGGGTGTGGATGAAAGAAAAATAGGGGGAAACTAGATGAGTTGTAAAGACAATCTTAGAGTAGGTATTTACCTCTGTGATTGTGAAGGCAAGTTGGCTCCAACAGTTGATTTTAACAAGGTTAAGACTAATATTCAAACAACAGCGAATTTTGAGTTCATTCGGATCGCCAATTTTCTCTGCGGCAAATCAGAGCAGGAAAGATTGGCAGAGGAAATTGACAGATATTCACTGGATAGGCTTTTGATTGTCGGCTGTGTTGATCCAAAGATTAAACGCCAATTTATTGAGTTCGGTGAGGAAAAAGGGATCTGCCGCTACCATATTGAGTTTGTGGATATCTGCAAACCAGGCAAAGAAAATGTAGAGGGAACAGTTTCCCTTATCAATGAGGGGTTGTTAAAGATGCAGGATCGCAGCACTATCGTTTATGAAGAACTTAATGTGCTCCCGGAGGTCCTGGTTATTGGTTGTGGAAAAGAAGGAGCTGCTACTGCTCTTGCTATCAGTGAGAATCAGCCTGTTACAGTCGTTGATAACGAATCAAGTCAAGAAGGAAAGCAGCTTATCGAAGGCAAAAAAAATATAACAGTGAAAACCGGGGTAAAAGTTGTTGGGCTTGAGGGATTTCCGGGTCAGTTTTTAGTTCGTTTTCTTGATAATGGAAAGCATGTAAAGCAAAGTTTCGGGGCCATTATTGTTGCACTTGATGCTCAACCTTGTTTCAACCAGGATAAATATCAGTTGAGGCTTGGTGAGCGCATTTTAAGTTTATCACAGTTTATAAATGATGATAAGGATTACTCAGGTCAGAAAGTTACCTTCCTTTTAGGGCAGGCTGATGAAGATTCACTTCTCTCTTACGCAGCAGTACTTAAAAATGCCCTTATGCTTAAAGAAAAAGGAGCAGATGTGAATATTCTCTATGAGGATATGAAGGTATCTGCTGACCAATTGGAGCAAGACTATGAAGCAGCAAGGGCCCGAGGAGTAAATTTTTTAAAGTATAATGGCGATTTACAGGTACATCTAACAGCTGTTGCTGTAACAGTACGCTACTGGGAGCCGTTCTTACCGCAGATTGAACAGATTCGACTGGTTTCTGACTATCTTGTGCTTGCAGAGGATTATTTGCCCGATTCCGGTACTGCTGATTTGGCAGCAGCTCTTGATGTGAGGACAGGACCAGACGGGTTCTTCCAGAAAGACAATGTGCATTTCTTACCTATAATGTCGAACCGTGAAGGGATTTATTTTGTTGGAAGCTGTCATGGGCCTATTCATGGTATCGAACTCCAAAAAGAAATTGAAACAGCAAAAGCAGAGGTTGGTCGTTTTGCAGGTGGAAAAGTGCGTGTGTTGGCCTTGCAACCACAGGTTACTGCTGAAAAATGTGCTGTTTGCTTGACCTGCTATCGTACCTGTCCTCATCATGCCATCGAAATTGTACATGATGAATCCTTTAACAATATGTATCATTCTGCAGCCCGTATGCATCCTTTGGCATGCCGTCGCTGTGGGATTTGTGCGGCAGAATGCCCTGGTAAAGCTATTCAACTGCCATTATACACTGACCAGGAGATTTTGCAGCAGATATCCCGTCCTCCAAAATTAGTAGCCTATGCCTGTGAAAATTCAGGTGCACTGGCTGCAGATATGGCCAAGAGCTTGGATCCCAATTTGCAGATAGACCTACAAATAGTACCGGTTCCTTGTTCAGGCAAGATCGATGCCCTGTACCTGCTTAAAGCACTGGAACAGGGGGCTGATGGTGTACTGCTGCTTGTCTGCCACAAGGAGAACTGCAAATTCGTTTGGGGAAATGAAAGAGCAGATCAGCGTATGGAGCAGGTGCGGAGACGGCTTAGAGAGGCCGGCTTGGAAGAGGATCGTGTAGAGATAGTATATCTTGCTGCAAACCAGGGCAATCAGTTTATCGCATCTGTACAATCGATGGCTGCTCGAATTAATCAGTTAGGATCAAATCCGGGGAAGGTGATAGAATGATCGTTGTTGAGAATAAACCTGTCGAAGATATACTTCAAATGATTGCTCCATATAAAAAAGTTTTGATAGCAGGTTGCTTTGGTTGTGTCACCGTCTGCCTGGCCGGTGGTGAAAAAGAAGTTGGTCTGCTGGCATCGCAGATACGCATGGCACGACAGAAGGATGGCAGTCCTATTGAGGTGTTAGAGCAAACTGTAGAGCGTCAGTGTGATAAAGAATATTTGGATAAGTTCCAGGATAATGCCAGGGAAGTTGAAGCCATTGTTTCTTTGGCCTGCGGTATTGGTATACAGTATTTGGCAGAGGTTTATGAGCCTATTCCTGTCTTCCCAGGGGTTAATACACAGTTCTTGGGTGCCAACCTGGATGTGGGTGTTTGGGAAGAATACTGTATGGCATGTGGTGAGTGTGTGCTGGATAAGACTGGCGGCATTTGTCCTATTGCACGCTGTTCCAAGCATTTGTTAAATGGTCCATGTGGTGGATCACAATACGGCAAATGTGAGGTTTCCAAAGATGTTGATTGCGGCTGGCATTTAATCTATGATAGGCTGAAAGCACTTGGGCAGCTGGATAAGATGGCAGAGTTTATTCCAGCGAAAAACTGGCACCGTGAAAAAGGCCCGAGAAAACTGGTAAAGGAGGAATTGACCCTTGAAAGAGATTAAACCTGAAAACCTAAAAGCTGGTAGTAATCTGGAAAAAGTACTTGCTTCGGGTCAGTTTGCCTGCACCGGGGAAATTGGTCCAGTTACATATGCATCCTTCGCAAACATTGATAAACATGCTGAAGAAATGCGGGGGAAAGTTGATTCTGTTAACTTTACAGATAACCAGACAGCTGTTGTCCGTCTTTCCAGTTGGGCAGCATCATTACGCTTACTACAGTTGGGTATGGAACCAAATTTGCAGATGGTGTGCCGTGACCGGAACCGTCTAGCTATGCAGAGCGATTTATTAGGAGCTTATGCTCATGGAATACGTAATGTCCTTTGCCTAACAGGTGACCATCAAGCCTTTGGTAACCACCCCGGGTGTAAAGGTGTATTTGATGTTGACTCTGTTCAGCTAATTCATATGCTGAAAAGGCTGCGTGATGACGGTTGTTTCGAATGTGGCGCTGAATGCAAAGAACCTCCCAAGTTTTTTATCGGTTGTGCTGAAAACCCCTTTGGGGATCCCTTTGAATTCCGTGCCATTCGTCTAGAAAAGAAGATCGAAGCAGGAGCTGACTTTGTACAGACCCAGTGTATACTTGACATGGAACGGTTTGAGCGTTTCATGGAAATGTGTGTGGAGCGCGGCTTACATGAAAGGGCCTATATCTGTGCAGGGATTATGCCTGTCAAGTCACCGAGGATGGCTCGATACATGCAGACTGGTGTGCCGGGTATGATCGTCTCTGAAGAATTTTGCCAGCGCCTGGAAAAAGCAGAGGATCCCAAAGCAGAAGCTGTAGATATTTCAGTTGAGTACATCAATCGCTGCAAAGAAATCAAAGGTGTTAGCGGGGTCCATGTGATGGCAGTTGCCTGGGAATCAATTGTTCCTACAGTGGTGGAAAAAGCCGGTTTACTGCCCAGACCGACATTTTAACAGTGCGGGCAATTGGAGGGGTGCGTTTTGGAAAGAAAAACGGTACTTGTAATCGGTGGTGGTACCGCGGGAATGACCAGCGCTTTGGAGATGGCTGAACGTGGTGTAGAGGTTGTTCTCGTTGAAAAAGAAGCAGAGATCGGTGGCAGGGCAGCTACTTACTGCTGTAAAGCAACTGATGAATGCAACCGTTGTGCCGCCTGCTTGGTACTCCAGCAAAAAGAAAAGGTTTTGCAAGATCCCAAAGTACGGGTATATACCAATGCCCGCGTTAATGAGATCAGTAAAAATGGGGATGGATATAAAGCGACCGTTGTCAGTGGTGAAAAGGAACTTTCTTTAAATGTTCAGGCTGTTATTCTGGCAACCGGATTTGATCCCTATGACCTGAGCAGAAGAAATGAATTTGCTTTTGGTAGGGAGCAAAATGTGGTTACCGGTCTGGAATTAGAGAAAGCAATTAAAGAAAAAGGTAGTATCACCGCGGCATATGGTGAGAATATCAAAAAGATCGGTTTCATACAGTGTGTAGGAAGCCGTGATCTCTCCATTGATAATGGTTACTGTTCAAGGGTTTGCTGCATGTATGCTGCCAAGCTGGCGAAAATCATCAAAAATGAACTGCCTGACACCGAAGTGGATATCTTTTATATGGATTTTCAGAGCTTTGGTAGAGCTTATAGCTGTTTTAAAGAAACTTTACTGGAGAAGGATAAGGTTAAATTAGTCAGGGGAATACCATCTAAGATTTACGGATTTCCCTATGATCGTTTGACAGTGCGTTACACAGATTCCTATACGGGTAAGCAGTGCGAAGAAAAATATGATCTCATCGTTTTATCACTGGCCATTACCCCCACAAAAGGAAATGAAGAACTAGTCAATCAGCTGAATATCGGTATCGATGATTACGGCTTCATGGCAAGCGGAGAAAGCAGTGTAAGAACCAATCAGGCCGGTGTTTTTCTAGCGGGAGTCTGCCAGGGACCAAAGGATATTCCACAAACTATTGGTCATGCCAAAGCAGCGGCAGGAGAGGCTTATCGCTATTTATTCAGCTAGGTTTATGTTCAAGATGAAAACCTCCGGTGAAAACCGGAGGTTTTTTTGTAATAAAAGTAATCTCCACTGAATAAAGATTTATATAAAAAATAAAGATGGTGGGGGATATGAGACAACAGGATGGACAACTGCTTGGCAT
>ERZ773359.834-NODE-834-length-44238-cov-9.349569_pt1 | contig 44238 bp, 37 predicted proteins | sample MGYA00374955_ERZ773359 | MGnify/ENA primary metagenome ERZ773359 (study PRJEB29098, sample SAMN04486028) | biogas fermenter metagenome | study: EMG produced TPA metagenomics assembly of the Biogas fermentation microbial communities from Germany - Plant 4 DNA1...
GACCAACACCGCCGACAACAGCGAGCAGATCGCAGCGGCCAGAGGGTATATCCGTGATGGAGTGGACTATCTCCTGATTTCAGCCGCCAACGCCTCTGGATGGGACGACGTCCTGCGGTCGGCAAAAAGAGCTGGCGTTCGGGTTATTCTCTTTGACCGGGCAATTGATACGGATCCCTCGAACTATGAGGCAGCCCTTCTCTCCGACATGCATTATGAGGGTCGCTTGGCAACAGACTGGGTGTTGAACAATGTTCCAAAACCGATTAATGTAGTCTTGATCCGAGGGCAGTTGGGGAGCGCAGCAGAGATCGGGCGCAGCGCACCGTTACTCAAAGCTGCCGAAGAAGGCAAACTCAACATTGTCGCTGACGGTACGGGTGGAGACACCTGGAGCCTTGAGGAAGCCCGAAAAGTGGTAGAAGCCGCGATTGCCGCCGGCAAGGATTTCAACGTCATCTATGCTCAGAACGACGGTATGGCGCAAGGCGCTGTTCAAGCGCTGGAGGCGGCTGGGATCAGCCATGGTAAAAATGGTAAGGTCAAGATCATTGGTTTTGACTTTAACCGTTTTGCCCTGAGGAATGTACAAGCTGGTTACTGGGATGCCGATGTCCAGTGTAATCCGCGTCAGGCTGGCCAGATTGATCAGTGGATCAAAAGCGGTAATATCCCCAAAGGAATCGTCTATCAGGAAGAATTGATTTTAACGACTGATACGATCACCGACGAACATATCGAAAAATATGGGATCAATGCCGATCCAGGCAAGGGTGTAATCACAAGGTAGTTTACTGTAGCGGTTCACGCAGTGCGGTGCTCGGATTCTCTCCGGTAACCGCACTGCGCTTAATTTATGTGCTACCGGTAAGGAGGTCTTTGCTTGCAGTCAGAAATTATCCTCAAAATGGAGGGGATCGATAAATCCTTTCCAGGGGTCCGAGCTTTGCATAACGTAGACTTTACCCTCCGCAAGGGTGAAATCCATGCCTTGATGGGCGAAAATGGAGCGGGCAAGTCCACACTGATCAAGATTTTAACCGGTGTTTACCAAAAAGATGCCGGCCAGATTTTTATTGAGGGTAGGCCGGTTTACTTTAAATCACCGCAGGAAGCACAGAACATGGGAATCGGCACGGTCTTTCAGGAGATTGCGCTTTGCCCTAATTTGACTGTGGCCGAGAATATATTTATCGGTCGCGGCCGAGACAATTTTATTAAGTGGAAACAGATGAACGCCAAGGCAGCGGAGATGCTCAACTCCCTCGGTATTCCCGCCAGCCCGACCCAGGAACTCGCCAGTTGCTCTATAGCTGTCCAGCAGATGATTGCGATTGCCCGTGCGGTCGATATGGACTGCAAGATACTTATTCTGGACGAGCCGACGTCTTCCCTTGATGAAGACGAGGTGCAAAAGCTCTTTGCCCTCATGCGCCAACTAAAAGCCCGGGGTGTCGGGATTATCTTCATTACCCATTTTATCGATGAGGTCTACGCAATCAGCGACCGGATTACGGTGTTGCGTAATGGCGAGTTGATCGGCGAATACCACACCTCGGCCCTTCCCCAAATTGAGCTGATCTCGAAGATGATGGGCAAGGCGCTAAGTGATGTCTCGGCAATAAAAAAACATGAACTGCCTAAATCCGACGACAGCGTACCGGTGTTCGAGGCGAGAGCCCTTTCGAGTGCCGCCGGGGTAAGGCCTTTCAATTTCAAGATCCAAAAAGGCGAGGTGAATGGGTTTGCCGGGCTGCTCGGCTCGGGGCGGAGCGAAAGTGTGCGCGCCATCTTTGCCGCCGACAAGGTAACCGGCGGGGAAGTAAAAATAAATGGTAGGAGGGTAAAGATCAAAACCCCCCTACAAGCCATGAAACAGGGAATCGGCTATCTACCAGAGGACCGCAAGGGCGACGGAATCATCGATGAACTTTCGGTACGGGATAATCTTATTCTCGCCTTGCAAGTCATGAAGGGCTTTTTCCGGCCGCTTTCCCGGAAACAGGCGGAGGAATTTACCGACCAGTTTATCCAGAAGCTGGACATTAAAACACCGTCTCCGAACACGCCGATCAAGTCTCTTTCCGGGGGCAACCAGCAGAAGGTAATTCTAGCCCGCTGGCTACTCACACAGCCTATGTACTTGATCCTCGATGAACCAACACGGGGAATCGATGTCGGTACCAAGGTGGAGATTCAAAAACTTGTACTTAAACTCGCCGCCGACGGAATGAGTATTACCTTCATCTCATCAGAAATTGACGAAATGCTTCGCGTCTGCGCGCGGCTGATCGTGATGAAAGACCGGGAAATTGTCGGAGAACTCAGTGGGATGAATCTGACGGAACAAGATGTTATGCACATGATTGCACAGGGAGGTAAATGATATGCCAAGGCTAAAAACACGCCTCAATAACTTATCCCATCTCTTCCTTCCCCTCTCTGTTCTGGTGATCCTTATTATCATTAATCTGATCAAAGGTGCTGATTACTTCCGGATTACCATGGTAAACGGGGCTTTTTACGGGAACATCCCGAATATCCTCTTCGGCGCTTCAGAGTTGGTTATTCTGTCCATCGGGATGACCCTAGTTACTGCGGCCTCACGCGGGCAGGACATCAGCATCGGTGAGAGCGGCGCGATCAGTTCCGCCATCTTTGTGCAGTATGTCTTGAATGCGGGAGAAGTTACCTTGTGGACCATCCTGGTCGGTTTCCTCATCAGCTGCGTGGCCGGTCTAGTGATCGGCGCCTTCAATGGTACCCTGGTTTCCTTCTTCAACGTTCAGCCTATGGTTGCGACTCTTATTCTGTTTTTAGGGGGCAGGTCGATCGCTTTTATTATTGACGGTAAAGTCTCTCCCATCCTGGCGAACGAGATCTCGAATCGAATCGGTACCGTAATACCGGGCGTGCCAATCCAAACGCCCATTATCCTGACGGTCGTCTTCATCGCCGTCGTTGCCGTGGTCCTCAAAACCACGAATCTCCGGCTCTATGTGGAGGCAGTGGGCATCAACCCGAGTGCGGCGCGGCTGAACGGGATCAATCCGAAAAAGATTATCTTCCTGACCTTTTTGCTGATGGGGGTTTGTAGTGCGGTTGCCGGTTTCATCGCTGTCAACAAGGCCGGGCGCCACGATAGTGTTAATCTGCTCAAGTTTATTATGATGGACGCGATTCTTGCGGTTGCCTTGGGCGGAAACTCACTGGCTGGCGGAAAGTTCAGCATCACCGGTTCGATTATTGGTGCGTACACCATCGAGATGTTAAACAGGACTCTGCTTCGGCTGGAGGTAAACCCCGAGGCCATTAAGGCCTTCAAGGCAGTGTTCATTATCGTTCTTATGGTAGTTGCTTCGCCGGTGGTTAGGATTTTTTTCAAGAAAGTCCTCGACAAGGCGAGAACGATCGTCGCTCGCTACTCCGTACGCCAGACTGGTGGAATAAACAAGGGAGCGGTTTCCATAACGGACACAACGGGGAAGAAGGGGGAGTAGAATGCGATCTCTAAACACAAGCAAAGCAAAAACAAGATTATCGAATTCGAATCTTCTTTTTATGATCGCCGGGATTATATTTGTACTGATGTATGGGTTTGCCCTGATCAGTTTTCCGGGCAGTTTCATGCAGTTTCAGACCTTTTTTGACTTGTTCAACTTTAACGCGGCGCTGTTCATCGTAACACTTGGCCTGTGTGTCGTTATGATCGGAGGCGGCATCGATATTTCCGTTGGCGCTGTATGTGGTCTAGTCACTATGGCCTGCGCCATGTTGCTGGAATCGGGAATGGGGAACGTCTGGAGCGCCTTATTTCTCGCGCTAGGGATCGGGCTCGCCTTTGGGCTCATGCATGGGTATCTCATTGCCTATCTTGAAATCCAACCTTTTATCATAACCCTGGCCGGAATGTTTTTAGCGCAAGGGCTGCTGACGACCCTCCACAAAGAGCCGCTCAACGTGACGATGCCTGCTTTTGTGGCCTTACGGAATTTTATAATCGAAATTCCGTGGCTTGGCACCGTGAACAGACTGGGTGTTTTCATTCCGTGTGAAATCAAACCAGGTGTTATTGTTGTGGTCGTCCTTGTTGTTCTCTACGCTATCCTTATGAAGTGGTCGCGTTTCGGGCGCAATGTCTACGCGGTGGGCGGTAATCGTCAGAGTGCCCGGATGCTCGGGATCAACGTCAAGCAAACGATCTTCTTCTCCTATGTGATCTGCGGATTGACCGCCGGGATTTCCGGCTTTATCTTCCTGATGACAACAGGAGCCGGTAATATCGGAAACGGGGCGTTGTTTGAGATGAAAGCAATTGCCTCAAATGTGATGGGCGGGATTCTACTCAACGGCGGCGTCGGGAACTTACTTGGCGCGCCGATTGGGACGTTGACCCTACTGACGATCAATGAACTGATCCGGGCGGCGGGTGTCCAATCTAACCTACAGGCAATCGTCAGTGGACTTCTGCTGTATCTCTTCATTGTGTTGCAAAGCGTCGTTATGTCGTTACGGGGCAGGAGTAAATTCCGACTTGCTTTCCCTTCGTGGCTGAAAGCGCGCCAATGATTAAAACTGACGTGGTTTTGGCTGGACATGACCCCTGAAATTAATTTAAATTCGGGGGTTGTTTTTTTAAACCCCTTTCTCGACCGCGCGTCTGTTTCCAAATAATATAATAATGTAGACTAGTACAAGCGTAGGCATGGAAAGATACAGGAAAATTAAGGTTAACGGAAAAATAATAATTGGCCACAACCGGCAAGAAAGGATAAGAACCAAAGCAGCAAAGGCCATAAATTGGCGCGGTGCACAATTAATCTTTCAGTTGCAAATAATAGCTGATTTGGGTAATATATAGTAAATAGGGGCAAATTGTGTTAAGTTCATAAACGATCAGTCTTTACTGACGTTAAAAATAAGATTAAGGCGGAATAAGGGAGAGCTAAATGCAGAAGAACAGTTATCTGGATTATAAGGAAATAATTGCGGAAACAGTGGGCACGGTTTTAGCGGAGAGCGGGGTAGAAAAGGAAGCGCTCTACGCTTTAATTGAATACCCACCCGACGAGAAGCTGGGCGATCTGGCTTTACCCTGTTTTCAACTGAGTAAAGTCCTTAGAAAAGCCCCCAATTTAATCGCCGAAGAGTTGGAGAACAAAATTGACCCAGCCCCATATTTTGAGGCGGTTAAGGCCACCGGTCCGTATTTAAATTTTTACGTGGCGCCGGTCCCGTTGGTCAAGGACGTACTGGCGAAGATCATAACTTCCGGGTCCAAATACGGGGCGCGTTCGGTTGGTGGGGGACAGAATATTGTCATCGATTTTTCGGCCCCCAATATCGCCAAACCTTTCCATGTGGGTCATCTGTGTAGTACGGTGATTGGTAATGCGCTCTATAAAATCTTCGAATTTTTAGGCTATAACTGTGTCGGGATCAACCATTTAGGCGACTGGGGAACCCAGTTTGGTAAGTTGATCACCGCCTATAAAAAATGGGGTTCTGCGGAAGCGGTAGAAAAAGGATTAATCAAAGAGTTAATGCGGTTGTATGTCAAGTTTCATACCGAAGCGGAGCAGGATCCGGCTTTAGAAGATGAGGCCCGCGCCTGGTTCCGGAAAATTGAGAATGGGGATGAGGAAGCCTTATCCCTCTGGCGGTGGTTTAAGGAGATTAGTTTAGAAGAATTTCAGCGGGTCTATGACATCTTAGAAATCTCCTTTGACTCAATGGCCGGAGAAAGCTTCTATAATGACAAAATCGACGCCGTGGTCAACGAGTTAAAAGAGAAAGAATTGCTTGTCGAGAGTGATGGTGCCGCCATTGTTAACCTGGACGAGTACGGAATGCCGCCTTGTTTGATTCTGAAGAAGGATGGTAGCACGCTTTACGCAACGCGCGATATTGCCGCGGCCCTGTACCGGAAAAAGACCTATCAGTTCGTAAAAGCACTTTATGTAACGGGAGCAGCTCAGAGTCTCCACTTTAAACAGTGGTTTAAGGTTGTCGAATTGATGGGCTACGATTGGGCCAAAGAATTGGTCCACATTCCCTTTGGCCTTGTTAGTCTTAAAGGAGAAAAGTTATCCACCAGAAAAGGCCGGGTTGTTTTACTGGAAGACCTTTTAAAAACAGCGATCGAAAAAACACTAGCCATTATCAACGAGAAAAACCCCAGCCTCTTGCAGAAAGAGGAGGTTGCGCAGACGGTCGGGGTTGGTGCTGTTGTTTTTGGCGCTTTGAGCGTAAACCGGATTAAAGATGTTACTTTCTCTTGGGAAGAAGCATTGAGTTTTGAAGGAGAGACCGGTCCATATCTCCAATACACCCATGCTCGGGCGTGTAGCATCCTGCGTAAAGCCGGTTATTCGCCGGATGCGGGCGTCACTTTTGCCCCGGAAAGACTCAATGAACCAGCGGCGCTTAAAGTCGTCAAGGCGTTGTATCTCTTCCCAGAAAAAGTGCTTAGTGCCGCCAATGAATTTGAACCTTCCATCATCAGCCGGTATTTGATCGAACTCGCCCACACGTTTAACGGGTTTTACCATGAGTGTCAGGTCTTGGTCGACGACCAAGATTTGCAACAAGCAAGGCTTGTTTTGGTTTGGGCGGTTAAAACCATTTTAGCAACCGGTTTAGGCTTACTGGGTATCAAAGCGCCGGAACAGATGTGATTACGGAAGAGTTGGTCCCTTCCAACGTAACAATCTAGGTGGAAGGTTGTGTTACGATGAGGGCGTTACTTCGAATCTTATCTTTATGTTTATGCGTAATGGTTTTTCTCTCTGGTTGTGGATGGGAGCAGGACTCCTTTGTTTACCAGGGAATTATTTTTGAGGGCTTTGACCCGGCGAAACACCAACCTTCAGACGAGTTTCTTAAGCATGTTACGCCAACAAAGGTCTCTCTTTCGCGTGGACAGATTAAAGCCCTTAAAAAGTGTGTGGACCTTTTGAATGAGCAAAACTTACGCTATTTATTGGAGTATCCCGATCGTTTTGTCATCGTTGAAGCGCCCTTCTCCTTTGCGGATAAACCACAGATGATTGTCTATCTTGACCAGGAAAAGGTAAATTTAACTTTCTCCATCGGCGATGATTGGGAAAACAAGCTGCTCAACGCAAACCTAGGTTTAATGGACCACAGTGGACAGTTTTACTTTAAAGGTACGCCCGAACTGCCAAACCTCCTGCGGATTATCATCCATGAGATTGGCCATTTAGTAGAATACGACCGATTGAAGTTTAACTGGCAAGGTAAGTTTATTCCGCACCCTCTGAATAAGGAGTTTGTCAGCATCTCCTGGGATCGGAACCGTTATTGGCAAGATAAAGAAGGTTTCTCGGAAAAACTGCATAACATTCAATCCATCAATGGCTTGATCCATTTTTTGCAGTGGTTTAAATGGGAATCTTCCTTTTTCAGTTTAAGCAGTAGTATGGGTATGAATGAGGATTTTGCCGAGGCTTTTGTTTATTATATTCTGAAAGAGTATTATGACTATGAACTCAGTTTTGTCTATAAAGGCCGTGTAGTGCTGGATAATCTACAAGCGTCCAACCCATACCGCAGAAAAAAGTGGGCATTTATTGCCAACTTGATGGAGAAAGAATCGATGGAAGAATAAATGACAAAATGGGAGGAAGGAAGATGCGCCGAAAATTTTCTGGTCTCGTATTGCTCCTCACGATGTTTGTGGTTCTAGCCGTACCTGGGCGCACGGAAAGTCAAAGTTTGCAACTGACCGCAGCCACTGCTAATGCCGCCGATGAGGTGGGGGCGGTGGTGTTGACTGAATTCCAACGACTAGTACAAGAACGGACCAATGGTTATATCAATGTTGCCATTCATTTGAATGGTGTTTTGGGCAGTGACCAAGAACTTATAAAAGGGTTACAACGGGGAACGGTTGATCTCATTACCTGCACTGCCTTTAAATATGCGGAATATGTCCCTGAATTTACGGTATTAGATCTTCCTTTTCTCTTCTTCTCGACTGAACATTTACAAACAGCGTTGGCGGGCGGTTTAGGAGAGGTCTTGAGGGAAAAAGCGCAGGAAACCCGGGGCGATTATGTTTTAGGGTATATCACCGACGGGCCCGTCAATATTGTTAGTAACAGAGCATTAGTCCGTCTCTCCCAGGGACGGGGTCTCCGTTTTCGTTCGTTACTTTTGCCTTCCCACAACGCAACCTGGGAAACTCTAGGTATTACCCCGGTGACCCTTGCCTTTTCCGAGTTTAAAATCGGCTTGCAAGTGGGGATGGTTGATGCGGTCGAGACCAATTTTCTTGACTATAAAAAAATGCGTGTTTATGACACCGCCCGTTTTATCCTCCAAAGCGAGCATTACTTCCCCGTAAGTGTTCTGATGTTTAGTAAAACGGCCTGGCACCGGATTCCCCAGTCATACCGGGAAGTCCTCCAGGAGTGCGCCCGGGAAGCAATCGCGTACGGTAGTAACGAGCTGATCTGGCAAAACCGGGAAACAGCCCGGGAATTGACGGAAAAATACGGGGTAAGAATCACCGAACTTACCCTCGCCGAGAAAAAAACCAACCATCAGAAGTTAGTCGGCTACCAAGAAAAAACCTTTACCACCTACGGTTTAAAAGAAATCTGGCCTGAACTACGAAACTCCTACCAGGAATACCAAGCCCAATTGGAAGCAGAGCAAGAAAGGATCAGGCAGAGCCGGGAAAAAGAGTAATAAGCACCGAATGTAATCAAGCGGAAAAAAGCCCTTTCATTAAGAAAGGGCTTTTTTGTGGATAATTAAGCGGCACGGGAAAGGTCACCGCTCGGCGTTTATTGGGCCGAAGGGTCAATGATCCCAAACCGGGCCAAGATTTCGGGATCCGGATCGATCCGCAGGGTTTGGTAACGGTTATAGACCACAAACCCAGGAGGGGCACCGGCGGGTTTGCGCAAATAGCGTTTTTCGGTGTAGTCAACGGGGACTTTGCTGGATCCACGGGCTTTACTGAAATAAACGGCCAGATTAGCGGCTTCCAATAAAACAGCGGGCGGAACCGGTTTCCCTTGGGTGCGGATGATTACATGGCTGCCGGGGATTTTCTGGGTATGCAGCCAAAGATCATGGGGAGCGGCAGTCTTTATCGATAATTGGTCGTTTTGTTTATTGTTACGCCCGACCAAAATCTCCCACCCTCCGGCCGACCGGAAAAGAGATGGTCGGTTGTTAACGCGGGGGTTTGACGGTTGTTTAGTCCGCCTCTTGGGTTTAAGGAGACCAGCTTCGGTCATTTCCGCTTCAATTTCCAATAAGTCCGCCCAGGTAAGGGAGTTCTCGAGGGCACTTTCCAGGGAAGCGTAGTATTCCAGTTCCATCTCGGTCCGCTCCAGTTGAGTGCGGATCATGGTCAGCCCCTTTTTGGCCTTATTGTATTTTTTGTAATAAAGTTGGGAATTGGCGACGGGACTCAAAACCGGATCGAGCGGAATCGTAACCTCCACCGCTTCTGGATGGTAATAGTTCGGAGCGACCAGCTCGGTTTGGCCCCGTTTAATTTCGTGGAGATGGGCTGTAATCAGCTCGCCATATAACCGATAGGTGTCAGCATCAGCGGCGCTGGCGAGCTCGGCCTGCTGTTTATCCCGCTTTTTCGCGGCTTTTTTGATCGCTCTTCGGATCGTGCTTTTAAGCTGGTCCCGTTTTTGCTTGCGGTCCGCATCCTGGCTGCGCTGGTGCAAGGCGGCGACGATGGCGCTGTTGACGTCGGCGATTGGTTTTAACCTTTCTGCCGGTAAATGGTGGGGTTGGTATGGAAAAAAATCCAAGGGTGAACCGGAAGGATCCAAAGCAAGAAAGCAGACCGCTTCTTCTTTGGTTCGTTGGTCCCAAGCAGTAACCTCGTTATAGAGACGCTGCTGTACATCGGTGGTGGCCTCGGCAACAGTCATGGTTGTTGGAACACCGGCCCTTTGTATGATCTCCTGTTGGAGTGGACGGGATAAACCAAATATTTCTTTTGTCAAGACCGTAGTGATCTTCTGTTCGCGGGGCGAAAGTTGAAGGATTCTTTCCCAAGCCGTCCGGGTGAGGTTGGCCGGATGATATAACCCCGGAGCCGGTGGCGGCAAGTAAGACCGACCCGGCATAATCTCCCGCTCCCGCTGGGGTGTTTCTGCCAACCGACGCAGGGCATCAACGATGATCCCTTCTCCGTTCACTAAGATCAGATTACTACTGGGGCCCATCGCCTCAAAGATTAAGGAATATGTGGAAAGACCTGCTTCCGGGTGGTAAACTTCGACCTGAATCCGGATGATCCGTTCCCATGGGGGTTGTTCCAACTGGATTATACGACCCCCTTGCAAATATTTCCGCAGCAGCATACAAAAGGCCGGGGGTCGAAGCGGGTTTGCTGGTTTCTCCGCTACCAAGTGGGCCCGGTAGAATTGGGGGTGTACCGTAATTAAGAGCCGGAGTTCGCGGCGGGGAAAAGGATGGAAAACTTCAATAATGATTGTTTCTTTGTCGGGTTGATAAATCTTACCGATCCGGCTGTTCCTTAAATGTTCATTCAATTCTCTAGTTAAATGGGTAATCGAAAAAGCGTCAAAGGGCATCTTGATTCCTCCGTTCCGCCAACAGTATAGCATTCTCGGCCGGTGCTAGGCAAGGAAATTTCGGACATAAAACCATTTTCGCCCTGCATAGGAATAGAGAGATAAACTTCTGTGGGGTGAAACCTTTGTCAAAACATTGGTGGCAAATGACACCGGCCGAAGTAGCAACACAGCTCCAGACCGACCTCAATAGGGGCTTAAGGGTGTCGGAAACGCAAAGACGATTGGACCAAGATGGCGAAAACCGGTTGCAGACGAAGAACCGTGTTTCCCCTTGGAAGTTGTTCTTTAGCGGATTTGCCGATTTTATGGTTTTGGTGCTTTTAGGTGCGGTCGTGATCTCTGTTGCCCTGGGTGAATGGCACGACGCGCTGACAATCCTGGCGATTGTTTTTTTAAATTCTATTTTAGGCTTTATCCAGGAATACCGGGCGGAACGTTCTTTAGAGGCTTTACGGGAATTATCCGCACCCCAAGCCCACGTCATTCGTCAAGGTAGACGGCGAACCATTCCTGCTTGCCAAGTGGTCCGGGGAGATCTGGTCGAGGTGAAAGCCGGACAACGGGTACCGGCTGATCTCCGTTTGTTGGAAGTTACGGGGATCGAGGTTGACGAATCACCGTTAACCGGGGAGTCAATCCCCGTCTCGAAAACCAACCGACCACTTGATTCTCCCCGCTTGGAGTTGGGGGACCGCCAAAATATGCTCTTTGCCGGAACCACGATCACCCGTGGACGGGGGGTTGGAATCGTCGTGGCCACCGGTATGCACACCGAACTGGGCAAGATCGCTGGAATGTTGGCGGAAAGTGAAGCCGGACTAACCCCGCTCCAAAAACGTTTAGAGCATTTAGGCAGGGTCCTGGTACTAATTTGCATTGGGATCTGTGTGTTGGTCGGGGTTATTGGTCTGGCCCGCGGTGAAAATTTCCGGCTCATGTTTCTCTCTGCCGTTAGCTTGGCCGTAGCCGCGATTCCCGAAGGTTTACCGGCTATTGTCACCATCGCACTGGCCTTGGGTGTACAGAGGATGATCAAACGGTCCGTGATTATCCGGCGTCTCCCCGCGGTCGAAACTTTAGGCTGTGCTACTGTAATCTGTTCGGATAAGACCGGAACATTGACCCAGAACCAGATGATGGTAACCACCTGTTATCTTAGTGGAAAAGAGATCGAGGTCACTGGGAACGGCTTTGCGCCCCACGGCCAATTTTTATGGCGGGGTCAAGAGATTCGGCCCGCAGATGACCGCGGCGTTTTTCCCGACTTACATGGTCTGCGGATGCTTTTGGCGACGGGCTTTTATTGTAACAATGCGGATTTGGAATTCGAGCCAAAGAGCAAACAATGGCGTTTGAACGGGGATCCAACAGAAGGAGCTCTCCTTGCTCTGGGTTTAAAAGCAGAACTCAACCGGGGTCGGGCGAAGCGCTTGGCGGAATTGGAGTTTACATCCGAACGAAAACGCATGAGTGTGCTGGTGGAAGAGGATGGGCAACGTTTTCTATATACGAAAGGGGCCGCTGATCTCCTTTTAGAACGGTCTACAAAGATTCGTTGGCAGGGAACAGAAGCACCCCTTGATGAACGGCATCGACAGCGGTTGTTCCAAGCCATGGACGTAATGGCCCACCGCTCTTTACGAATTCTCGCCCTGGCCTACCGACCGTTACCGCCCGGAAAGGCTACATTAAATGAGGATGACGAAAAGGAACTAGTCTTTTTGGGAATGGTGGGGATCAAGGATCCAGTCCGTCCGGGAGTGAGAGCAGCGATCGACCGGTGTCGGCAGGCGGGAATTAGAACCGTAATGATCACCGGAGATTTCCCCGTTACCGCGCGGGCCGTCGGTGAAGAGTTGGGGTTACTCCGTCCGGACGGGTTAGTAATGACCGGTACTGAGCTGGATTCTATGTCTCCCGCGGAATTACGGCGTACCATTGGTCAAGTAGATATCTTTGCGCGGGTTAATCCCTATCATAAATTAAAGATTGTCAAGGCGCTGAAAGAACAAGGGGAAATTGTGGCGATGACCGGTGACGGGGTGAATGATGCTCCGGCGATAAAAGAAGCTGATATCGGTGTGGCGATGGGGATCAGTGGGACCGATGTGACGAAAGAGGCGTCGGCAATGGTGATCACCGACGATAATTTTGCCAGCATCGTCGCGGCCATCGAAGAAGGGCGGGGGATCTATAGCAATATCCGCAAATTCATCCGTTATCTGTTAGGCTGTAATATTGGGGAAATTTTAACCATGTTCAGTGCGATCATTCTTGGGTTGCCCTTTCCGCTTTTACCCATCCAGATCCTCTGGATTAATCTGGTCACTGATGGGCTCCCGGCGATCGCCCTCGGGATCGAACCCGCCGAGCTTGGACTGATGCAGGAGCCGCCGCGCCCACCCGATGAGGGGATCTTCAGCCGCGGTCTCGGCTATAAAGTGTTGATCCAAGGCATAACCATCGGCCTAATCACCATGGCGGTATTCAGTTTTGCTTTGAAAATCGGAGCGAACATGCGGATTGCGCGGACGATGGCCTTCTGTACACTGGTCTTTTCCCAACTGAGTTATGTTTTCGCCTGCCGTTCTGAAACCCAGCCCCTCGTGAAGTTGCGTTTATGGACCAACCCTTATCTTTTGGGTGCCGTCACGATCTCCGGGGCGATGCAGTTTATGGTCGTTTCGCATCCTTTGGCGCGCAAACTCTTCCAGACTGCGTTTTTACCACCGGTAGCATGGGGAATCGTTTTTTTGGGTGCCATCGCCTCGGTGGTGGCAGCGGAAACGGTGGCCTGGGTGGGGCGTTATGTGAAAAACAAATTGGCTTAAAAATTCTTTGGATTTATCTCTTAGTTTGTCCCCGCTTGTTGGGGTAGGCACCGACAGAAAAAACCAATCTTAGCATAGTTTCCAGGGGAAATGTGGCAAACTATTCCCAGATTTGAAAGAGGTGGAATGTTTTGTCCACATTTATCCCGTTTTTTTTGCTCTTATTGCTTGGTTTATTACCGGTCAATTTTCATCTGCATTATCACCGTCGCGGAAAAGACGATTATTTTGCCTTGGAATTACGTTTGTCCCGATTCTATGTCTGGCGCTACGAAATTCCTAGTATGACGTGGGAAGGAACTGCTGGCCTTAACCAGGAGACCTTGACCGTGGCGGCAGGCTTTGGAACCGAAGAAGATAGCACCCAGGAGAAACGGATCGGGGTCGACGCTTTTCTCGCCAACCTGTTGGAGATCGGGCGGACTTTAAAAAAATATGGGTTAGGGGGGACTTTCTTTTATTATTTTCTACCGGAAAAATACCGGAAACGGGTCACCGTCGAGGAAAAGCTGGAGCGGAAAGGACGCTTTAAAAGGTTTGTCTGGCGGACGGTGCTTGGCGGGGTCGAGCCTGCGGCCCTCGGACCGATCGCTGGCCTGCTCTGGGGGGCAAAAGGGGTGATTGTCGGATTCCTGGCCAATGAATATCGTTTTAAAAACCCTCCCCGGATCATGGTGGTGCCCAGCTTTCGGGAGAAAAACTGGGAAACCATGCTAGACTGTATATTTGAGATCAAGTTAGGACATATTATCGTTGCCGGAATCAAGGACTATCTAATTCAACTTGGAGGAGGGAAAAGACATGCAGGGACACCCGATTGAGGGATTGATGAAGACGGCGATGGAGAGTATAAAAGATATGGTGGATGTAAATACCATTCTTGGCGACCCGGTGGAGACCCCCGATGGTAGTGTTATCATCCCCGTATCAAGAGTCTCATTCGGGTTTGCGGCCGGGGGTAGTGAGTTTGCCGGTCAGCAAAAAATGGACAAAAACAGTAATGAACCGGAGCAAGCTGATCTTCCCTTTGGCGGAGGCAGTGGGGCCGGGATTACGCTTAACCCCGTAGCTTTTTTAGTGGTAAACAAAGAGCAGACGCGCCTGTTGCCGGTGGAAAGTAATGTTTTGGTGGATCGGTTACTTGAGGCCGCTCCCCAACTTCTTGACAAAGTGCAAAATATCGTGGAAAAGCCGAAAACAAAAAAAGTGGAAGAAGTCGTCGTTACCCAATAGATCCTTTCAACAGGAGCGGAGCCGCTTTGACAACCGTTTGTTACGTGGGGCTAGTCCAACATTAGGTAGCGGGGATATTGGTGGACAATCGTCGCGCCCACCATCAGTTTGTTGACGGCTGCCCGAACTTGTTCTTTCCGGAAAGGCTTGATCAAAAAGTCTTTCGCTCCTTGTTTTAGAGCACGGGAAATATAGAATTTATGCTGCATGGAAGAACAGATTACGATATTTGCTTTTGGGTCATAGGCCAGCAGTTTCTCCATGGTGGTAAACCCATCCATAATCGGCATGATTAAATCAAGGAGCACAACCATGGGTTTTAATTGGGTATACAATTCTAATGCTTCCAGGCCGTTACTGGCGTGCCCTAGTACTTTAATCCCTGTATCGGAAAGGATTGATGATAATACCAAGCGCATGATTCGTTGGTCATCAACGATGAGAACACCTTGGTTTTTCGGTTGGTTTGCATCGTTAAGCATGGAAATCGTACCCACAATATCCCTCCTGTCAATTAAAGCGCTCGAAACTCTGGAGTCGTTCCAACGCCCATGTAATGTGAAGGGGGTGATCATCTGAAGACAAAGGTTGATCCGGATCTCTGTATCGCATGTGGCCTGTGTGTTAGTATGTGCCCAGATATATACTCTTGGGATGATGACGGCAAAGCCCATGCCATTGATGGGTCGGTTCCGGAAGAACAGGAATCTTGTGCGGAGGAAGCCGCCGAAAACTGTCCGACCGATGCCATAAGCACAGATTAATCAGTTAATCAGCCCCAGTTTTAAGTTGAAAGTAAGGCACTGCTGTAAGCGGGTTCGGAAAAAGGGCAAGTTCACCATTGTTGAACTTTACCACGAAACGGTATATGATTCCAAGATCAGGTAACTGTTGGAGTTGGGAAATAGCAACTCTATATTCTTCTTCGGCATTTTCCTGCTCTAACGTTACCTGATTTATTATCTGATCGGTACTTTTGTAATAAAGAATTACCTTTTCTACTTCGGCTGCCGGCCGCACGGTACATTTTAGCGTATTTTCTTCCGGTCCGGGCGGGAAATGAAAGATCGCCGGGGTATAACCGCCGGTGTTACGGATGGTAACTTGATACGGATGATCAAAGCTCCCGAGGGAGACTTCTTTTCCCGCGCTGTCCATGGCAGTAATATAATAATTAATCAAGTCTCCTTGTTCCATATAAACGGTGGGGATGGTGGCCATAAATTGCTCGGCGGAGACCGGTGACATCATTACCATATGGTAACCCCGCTCGTTTTCGGTTTGGTAGTTCAGGATCACTTGTCGGATGGGATTAATCCCGGTTACCGTGGTGCGGATCACCAAAGGCTTCCCCCGCTCCCAGGTGATAATCGGCGTATGGGTGATCAGCGGGGCGACCGGATGAATGGTCAGGGCTGAAATAAACCAATTATATTCTGGGGGACAGGAGAAAGTAAGGGTTATTTTCCCTGCGGTAACTTCGACGATTTCGCGCAGGTCGACCCGTTGACCGGGAGCGACCACCAAATCTTCCGCGATAACTTGGTCGTTTATGGCAATCCGCATCGGTCCGTACCGACGTGGTTTGGGGGAACGATCGCAAAAAGTCAGCTGGACTTGGTAAGAGCCCGGATTTAAATCAATCTGAAAAGACGCGGTCGTTTGCGACCAAATCAGTTTATTGCAGAGGAGCTCGTTGTGGGAGAAAGGCCGGTTGGTCTCGGCTTCCGGCGTGAGCTGTAGATCGTGTTCACCCAGGCGTACGGTTGGAGCGGGCGTTGCCTGTAATCCAGTGGGATTGAGCCAGCCATAACCACGGTCTGGGTCGTAAGTAGTCTGTTGGTGCACAAAGGTGAAACCTTCTTCCACAAAATAATCGGGAAAAACGTTCCGGTTTATTTCATTTTGCGACGCCGAAACCGGAAAACCACCAAAATCAAAGCCAACCAGAAAAACTCCTCTTGTTCGGTATTCTTCCAACAAAGTCCGGATCCTTTTTTCATCTTCCAAAAGCATCAGCCGTTGCTCACAACAGCGGCAGGAGGCAGGGAGTTTCTCCCAGCAGAGGTGGGCTTCCTTTAAGAACGCCAAGGCCTTTTCCAGACAATAAAGATTTTTGGTTACGGAGAAAAAACCTAATTCAATGGCAGCTTTAATCTTCGCGCAGTGGTATAGCGCGAAACGACCGGTAATCTCAGCCCAGAGCAGAGTCTGTTCCCACTCGGCAGCGCAGGAATGCTCGGCGCTGAGGGTGACTTCCTGCAAAGCTTGGACTTTTTCGATGATTTCCGCGCCTAACCGGCCGAGTTCAGCCGCGACGGAAGACGGAGCAAACTTGGCAAGTTCGGTCCGGTTTAATGTGGCGTCGACATATTCACGGCAGTTGGCAAACAAGGCCGGGTCGGCCGTGGGTCTCCTTAGGTAAAAGGGGAGAAGACCACCGGTGTTGAGATCCGGCACCGGGGCCACGGCGGCATGGAAGGTGTTGTACAGTGGTAATACTTTTCCGGTTAAATGGTAAAGGGCGGCCAGATCGTTTCCCTTTTCGCCAAACCGCCGGTGAAAATCGCGGATCAATACGGCACCGTTGGTTCCCGGGTGGTAAGCTAAACGGCCACACAGGTGGAACTGGTACCAATGGCGTTCATACTCCCAGTGGGTCGGGGTTTCTTTTTCATCCCAAAACAGGGCGGTCTTTTCACCGTAAGGAGCGGTTGGTGCAATTAACTGCAGACCATCATACCCCGCATTATTTAACGTAGGTAGTAGTTGGTAAAGGTAATCGGGGTCGCCCCAGGGGAGGGGAGAAGGAATTGGTAATTGGAAAACCGGGGTAATCTTTCCACCGCAACCAGCCAGGAAAGGATTGTTGGCGTCCTCTTCTTTAAGATAGGGCAAACCTAACTTTGGACCCCAGCCTTCATTGGTGAGAGCAGTATCAATCCCAGCCGCGGTCAAGAGCTCTAGAATTTCCGTCGAAACTTGGCTGGCGAGAAAGGTCAGCCTGGTTTGGTCGCCGTTATCCTGTATCGTCTGGACGATGGCCTGCTCAACGAATTTCGGATCCAAGGGGAGTGACTGGAACTTAAACTCAAGGCCGGATATTTCCGGACAATAAAAGAGCAGTTGCTTAAGGGCAAGATAAAAATAGGAACCAGCTTTCTCCGCGTCCAGTCCCCATCCGTGGAAGGAAAGGGGCGTCTGACCCGAGTAGAAATTCCAGAACCCAAGATGAAAATCTAAACCCGCTTCGACGGCGAGTTCACCCAAAGCCTTTACCGCCTGAATATTCTTTGTACGCAGTTCATCAGAGATGTGAAAGGGATTTACCTCCGGGTGTTCCGGGATAGAAAAGAAATAGGGAAAGACCGGCGCTGGGGAAGAAGGGGCTAAGGCTAAGGTAAAGCCGTTGAAACGGTTTTTAATCAGCATTTCAAAATAGGACCGCCAGTAGGCAGGGGAGAAGGTCAATCCCTTTTTCAAGCCAGCCGCGGGGAGGACGTGAAGAACGCTCCGGCGTTTAAAGGCTGGACTTTCACAGACTGGTCGGTATAAGGCCGGAACCGATTGGGCGTTGATCCGCGCGGCTAATTCATAAAGGACATAAAGGAGGCCGCGCATATCATAGGCACAAGCCCAAAGAGCGGTATGATCCTGAATGGTTAATTCTTGGATCATAATTGCTTCGGGGGTTAACGGGAGTGGGATTTCTTCCTTCGCCACCAGCTCCCTTAATAATGGGCTTTTTTCGTAGGAGCCAATGAACAGATCGGCTTGGGGTAATTGTTCCGTATATAAGCAGGGTTGTATTTTGATATTTTGCTGCGCAAAAGCATCGATCAGAACGGCAAATGCTTTTTGGGTGCACAATTCAAGACCATCAGGATTGAGAATTCCGATTTTGATACCCACTCATCGCACCTCGCCCAAAAAAATCATTCTTCAAGACTATTTTACTATTTTCGATTTTATCCGGTCTTTTCCTCTTTATAGAGCGTTATTATCTTAATTCTTCCGCGTAATGGCTTGTTCTAGAATCGAAAAGAGTCCCATATAACTTTGGTATAAGGAAAAAATGAGGAGAGAACCATGGAACGGTGTGAACAAAGGGAGAAACAGGTTGAAAAGGAATTTGATATCCCGATGTCACCGGCGGCTACGGGAGAAGGGGAAAGTGAAACACTCAGCCCGAAAACCCCTCCCTTTGCTCGCTTGGAAACAGTGCTCCTAAAACAGATTGTGGTCTGTATTTTCATCATCTTTTTCTTATGGGCGATCGGCAAAATACCGCGGGTTGGAACCGGTGTGGTTGACCGCTTCCGCCACGTTTTGCACTATGGTGAAGCAAAGCGTACCGAAGAAAAAATTACTGCTTTTGCCCGGGAGCAGTGGCTTAAGATGAAAAGCGAGGTTTCTTCGTGGTTTACCGTTCAGTTTCAGCCCGCGATGGCTCCATCCAGGCGGGGACTTCAGCTTTCTTCCCCCCTTTTCTATTTTGAGCGACGGGAGGTTTATCCGGAACGGATTCGTTATCTTCCCGCACCCAACTCGGTGGTTTACGCTTCTGCGTCCGGAATGGTGAGGGCGATCCCCCTCGAGAAGGGCGGATGGAAACTGGATTTAGACCATGGGGAAGGCTGGCATAGTCTCTATTACCCCTGCCCGCAGGTTTATGTCAAAACCGGAGAATGGGTAAATCCCGGTCAGGAGATTGCCAGCACCGGCCGGGAGCTTTTTTGGGAGATCACCAATGGCGGCTACCCGGTGGACCCACGGCAGTTCATTGACGAACAGGGTATATGGCGCTAATGCTTAAGATAAAACTTAACCCCTTTTTGTACCCCCTTTTTTTTCTGGCTGGTTTAACCGGCCAAATTTCCTCCTTGCTGTTCGCCTTTATTTCGGTTTTATTGCATGAAACCGCCCATTTGGTAACCGCCTTTAGTTTTGGTTACCGTACCTTTTGGATTGAATTATTTCCCTTTGGCGGGGTCGCCCGGATGGAAGCCTCGTTATTTAACGATCCGGTGGCTGAGGCGGTTACCGCGCTTGCCGGACCATTGCAAAGTATCCTGCTGGCCTTCTTCCTCCGAGCTTTCGCGGCTTTTCTTCATTTACCAGCACTGACCGGAGCATTAGTCCGTATCAACTTTGCTTTAGGTCTGTTCAATCTTCTGCCCCTTTTTCCTCTGGACGGAGGAAGAATCCTCCGTTCGTTTCTGGCCCGTAAACTAGGATACAAAAAAGCAACTGCTTATGTGAAGAACTGGACAAAGGTGTTCGTTTATCTGGCGGGTCCCCCCCTGGTTTGGTTGAGTCTAAAAAAAATAGTCCCCATCCAATTTCCTTTGGTCCTTTTTTTCCTCCTGCTTGCGGAACGGGAAAACAATCATTTCTATTCCTATCTGGCGCAACAATCCAAGCGCGCGGCTTTATTGCAGACGAAAGGACTTCTTCCAACTAAAGTCTGGATTGTTGATGCCAAGCGAAAAGTCGGTGAAGTTCTCCCTTTTTTAAACGGTAAAGATTATCATCTCTTCTTTTTGGTTGACAAACATGGTAAAATTTTAGGTGAAGTAACAGAAGATGAATTGATACGCATGATAAACGAGGACAATCTGTTTAACCTAAAGATTGAAGCGATCAAGGGACAAAACAACTACCAACCACTACCAGCAGGAGGGAACAAAGATTAGAGATTACGACAGAATTTTGGAAAGGGTGGAAAAACCGGCGCGTTACACCGGTGGGGAATTAAACGCCGTGGTTAAGCCGTGGGATCAGGTTAAGGTCCGTGTTGCCTTGGCCTTTCCCGATATCTATGAGATCGGCTTTTCCCATCTTGGTTTACGCCTCCTTTACCACCTGATCAATGAAGAAGAGGACTATCTGGCCGAGCGGGTTTATGCTCCGGCCACCGATATGGAGCAAGAATTACGTAAAGCCCAATTACCCCTTTTTACTTTAGAAAGCCGGAAGAGCCTTGCCCAGTTTGATCTGATCGGCTTTACCTTGCAATATGAATTGAGCTATACGAATATCTTGAATATGTTGAATCTGGCGGGAATACCATTAAAAAGAGAAGAACGGGGTGAGAAGGATCCGCTGATCATCGGCGGTGGACCCGGTAGTTTTAACCCGGAACCATTGGCCGATTTTTTCGATCTTTTCTTATTGGGCGAAGGTGAAGAGGCCGTCCTCGAGATTCTGGAGCTGGTTGCCCTCGCCAAAGAAAAGGGCTGGTCAAAACCGGATATTAAGCAAGAACTACTTAAAGTTCCGGGAGTGTACTTACCCGAATTTTATACCGTGGAGTATACAAATGAAGGACAAATTGCCGCAGTAACTCCCCTTCCTCCAGCTCCGCCGGTTGTGCAGAAAAGGATCGTTCGCGACTTTGACCAGGCCTACCTGCCCCAAAAAGAGTTGGTACCGTGGTTAGAACCGGTCCACGACCGGGCGATGGTTGAACTTTTCCGCGGTTGCACCAGGGGGTGCCGGTTTTGCCAGGCGGGAATGGTGTACCGGCCGGTCCGCGAGCGTTCGCCCGCGGTCCTGACTGAATATTTACAGAAGATAATTGCCGGAACCGGTTATGAAGAGATCTCGCTGACTTCTTTAAGCAGTGCCGACTATACAAAGATCGAGGAGATTATGGCCTCCTTGACCGACTGTTTTGCGGCGCAGAATGTAAAATTGTCCTTACCTTCGCTGCGGATTGATTCCTTCTCCCCGGAACTGGCCGCCCGTTTTCAAGGGGAACGGAAAGGCGGTCTTACTTTCGCGCCGGAAGCAGGAACCGAACGTTTACGCCGGGTAATCAATAAAAATCTCACCGATGAACAGATTATGCAGACGACGGAGGCCGCTTTTGCCGCGGGCTGGCAGCGGTTGAAACTCTATTTTATGATTGGTTTACCGACTGAGACCGATGCGGACCTCCAAGGGATAGTGGAACTGGCGCGCGCAATTTTGGCTGTTGGTCGCCGGTTGCACGGACCAAAAGCTGGCCGGGTACAGGTGACGGTGAGTGCCTCAACCTTTGTGCCCAAACCCCATACACCCTTTCAGTGGCGTCCCCAGCTTTCCCTGGCGGAAACAAAACGCCGCCAAGACTTCTTACAAGAACGCTTGGTCGGACGGGGGTTGCAGTTCTCTTGGCATGATCCCACTTTAAGTCAGTTGGAAGGGGTCTTATCCCGCGGCGACCGCCGGTTAGGGTCAGCCTTGGCCAAGGCCTGGGAGCTAGGATGTACCTTTGATTCATGGCCCGATCAATTCCGCTGGGATCTTTGGCAGCAAGCCTTGTCCGCAACCGGGCTAAAAGTGGAAGATTATCTCCGCGCCCGTTCCTACCAGGAGATCTTGCCTTGGGACCATTTAAGCACCGGGCTGAAGAAGGACTATTTACGCCGCGAGGACCAAAGGGCGGAGGAGGAGAAGTTGACCTTGGACTGCCGGACACGAAAGGACTGTACAACCTGTGGAGTTTGTCCCCACTTGGAAGCCCGCCCCCGACTGGTAGGAGGTGAATAAGATTACGTATCGAATAAAATATAGTAAGAAAGGTATTGCCCGTTTTACTTCCCACCTGGATGTCCTGCGCATGCTGACCAGAACCCTACGGCGGACTGGTTTACCGCTCGCCTATTCGGCCGGTTTTCACCCTAAACCAATCCTGTCCTTTGGTCCGCCGCTTCCCCTGGGGGTCGAAAGTGAGGCCGAGTATTTTGATCTGGAGCTGACCCGTGCCTTACCGGAAGAAGAAGTTAAGCAGGCTTTAGCGCAACATCTTCCGCCGGGGATGGAAGTGCACACCGTTTGGAAGTTAGCGCCGAAGACCCCGTCCTTAATGGCGGCAACCACCAGTATTTCTTACCAGTTTGCGTTGCGGCGGAAAAAACCGCTCACCGACGCTCAAGTTGAAGAGTGGTTTGCCTCCCTATGGTCCCGTCCCGAACTGCTGGTCATGAAAAAAACAAAGCAGGGCGAAAAACCAGTGAACATCAGACCGCTCTGGAAAGCTTATGAACTCAACTTTCAGGATGATGGGCTGATCCTTTTCCACTTTGAAGTGGCCTTTGGCCCGCAGGGTACAATTCGCCCTGACGATTTTGATTCCTTGTTGGTAGCCGCTTTTCAGATTGAACAGCGGAGAAGAACAGCGGTAAGTTTTAAAGCTGGAGAGAGGCGCCGGAAGGTTCTTTAGGAAGTGTTTGGATGGCGAAAGAATTTTTAATTAATGTGAGCCCCAGTGAAACCAGGATGGCCGTGCTCGAAGATGGAAAGCTGGTTGAGCTTTCTAAAGAAAGTCATACCGCCCAACGACACATCGGCAACATCTACCGGGGAAAAGTGGAAAACGTGTTACCCGGAATGCAAGCCGCCTTTATTGATATTGGGATGGAAAAAAACGCCTTTCTTTTCATTGATGATCTCCATCCGGAGACCGGTGATAACGGTTCTGCTTCGATCAGCGACCTTCTCCGGGAAGGCCAGGAGATTATCGTGCAATTGGTCAAAGAACCGATGGGTAACAAAGGAGCCCGGGTGGTAACGAATTTAACCATCCCCGGCCGGTATTTGGTTTTAATGCCAACTGTAGATTATATTGGGATCTCCCGCCGGATCGAAGATGAAAAGGAGCGGGAACGGTTGAAAAAGATCGCCCTGAACCTCAAACCAAAGGGGATGGGGATGATAATTCGGACCGCCGCTGAAGGCTTGGCGGAAGAAGAGTTAGAAGCAGACCGGAACTTCCTCTTTAATCTGTGGCAAAAGATTGTAAAACGGTCCAAAAAAGGACCAACGCCCGCCTTACTCTTCCACGATCATGATCTGCTCTACCGGATTTTACGGGATCTGTTCACCACCGAGGTGGACCGGCTAATCATTGATGATCTTTCTACTTACGAAAAAGCCCTAGATTTACTGGCCTTTTTAGGACCTCATCTCCGGAGTAAAGTGCAACTGTTTACCGGGAACTCGCTTTTCTCCATTTACGGCATTGAACAGCAGATCGAAGAGGCCCTTCGGCGGAAAATCTGGCTTGAGTCCGGCGCTTACCTTGTTTTTGATCAGACTGAAGCGCTAACGGTGGTCGATGTTAATACCGGGAAATATACCGGCTCCACTTGTTTGGAAGATACGGTTTTGCACACCAATTTGGCGGCCGCCAAGGAGATCGCCCGCCAGATCCGTTTACGCAATATTGGTGGCATTATTGTGATCGACTTCATTGATATGTGTGATGAAGAAAACCGGAAGCAAGTCCTGGATTGCCTCGCCAATGAACTACAGAAGGACAAGGTGAAAACGAATATTCTAGGCTTTACTTCCCTCGGCCTTTTAGAGATGACCAGAAAAAAAACCCGGCCCAGTCTACGGGAGCAGCTACAACAACCATGTTCCTGTTGCGAGGGGACCGGTTATAAATATTCTTTAGATACCCAAGCCGCCCGCGCCGAACGGCGGATCATTGAGCTGTGTGCTGATCACCCCAGGGACGAGGCCTTACTGATCGGAGTGAATACTGCCTTAGCGGCGCTCCTGATCGGTCCCGGTGGTAACCGGTTAAGTGCGCTGGAAAAGGCGGTGAAGAAGACGGTTTTTATCCGGGGTAAAGAGGAGATTCCTTCGCCGGAAGCCCGGATCATTGCCGCTGGCCAAAGGGATTATATTCAATCCCTGGCGCTTCCGGTAAAAGAGGGGGATCGCCTGGAAGTGGACGTGATCGAACCCCACTTAAACAACCCGGTTGATGGTATTGCCCGGCTGGAAGGTTATATAATTGACATCGAAGACGGCGGACGCTTTGTCGGTCAGCGGGTTAAAGTGAAAATTCAAAAGATGTTTAAAACCTACGCCAAAGCCGTGATCGAAGATTGACAGGAAGCCCGGCTGATGGTATTATACTAGTTGTGGGTTTTTAAACCTGTTTCAACCGCACAGTTTTGGCTTTAGTAAACCAGATGGTGCCAAAGACTGGCGAGTCTAAGCGGGAGGTGCATTTGATGTACGCGATTGTTGAGACCGGCGGGAAACAATATCGGGTTCAGGCCGGTGACGAGTTCAATGTGGAAAAAATACCAGGCGATGTCGGTTCAGAGGTAGTGCTGGACCGGGTCTTGCTCATCGGGGGCGACGAGACCAAAGTCGGAACCCCTTATCTGGAAGGGGCGAAAGTAAAGGCGCAGATTGTTGAGCAGGATAAAGCCCGGAAAATCCTGGTTTTCCGGTACAGAGCAAAGAAGAACATTCGCAAAAGGTATGGCCATCGCCAACCGTATACCCGTTTACGGGTCGTTGCCATTGAAGGCTAATGACTTCAGTTCGGTTTATCCGCGCGGGTGAGCGCTTCATCGGCTTTGAAGCAAAAGGGCATACCGGTTATGCCCCGGCGGGTCAGGATATAGTTTGCGCCGGTGTTTCAACCTTGGTGCAGACCGCTGTCCTCGGCCTACAGGAACTGGTTGGGTTGGAACCGGAAATTGAGCAACAGCAAAAGCAGGGGTTGTTTAAATGCCGGATCCCAAACATAGTCGATGAAAGGAAACGAGAGCAGGCCGATCTGATTTTAAACATGATGTATCTTGGTTTACAACAGATTGCTCAAGAATACCGAAAATACGTGCAAGTATCCCTTAAGGAGGTGCAGAAAGATGAGCTTTAATCTTCAGTTTTTCGCGCAGAAAAAAGGAGTGGGTAGCTCCAGAAACGGCCGGGATAGTCGGGCGCAGCGCCTAGGGGTGAAAAAGTTTGCCGGTGAACAGGTCCAGGCCGGTAATATCCTCGTCCGTCAACGGGGAACTAAATTCCATCCTGGTAACAACGTGGGAATCGGTAAGGATGATACCCTTTTTGCTTTAATAGATGGATTTGTTGCTTTTGAACGGAAGGGAAAAAGGGATAAAAAGGTTAGTGTCTATTCCGAGCCGGTCATTACCGCCTAACGTAAAAAACCGCCCAACGGCGGTTTTTTTCTGTTGATTGCCATAAAAGAAATTAAGAATTTCTTGGCCCATCTTCATGGGATGAAAGGATTATCAATAATTGCGGTAGAATAATATGTGTTAAACACGGTCTTAAGCTAAAGGGGATTATGAATGTTCATAGATGAAGTATCGATTAAAGTGGTCGCGGGCAAAGGCGGGGACGGTGTCGTCAGTTTTCGGCGGGAAAAATTTGTGCCCTTTGGTGGTCCCGACGGTGGTGACGGGGGCGACGGGGGCAGTGTCTACCTTGAAGCCGACGAAGGCTTCAACACCCTTAGCCACCTCCGCTATAAAAAACTACATAAAGCGGGTGCTGGCCAAAACGGAGGTGGCAGTAAGTGTTTTGGCAAAAAAGGCAACGATTTGGTGATTAAAGTCCCCGTGGGAACCCTTGTCCGTAAAGACAACCGCCTCATCGCGGACCTAACCGTTCATAAAGAACGGTGTCTGGTCGCCAAAGGGGGCCGTGGTGGCCGGGGAAACGCCCGTTTCACTGGGGCTTCCCACCAAACACCCCGTTTCGCCGAACGGGGCGAAGTTGGTGAAGAAGCGGTGTTGGTTTTGGAACTGAAGGTTCTGGCCGATGTCGGTTTAATTGGCTATCCGAATGCGGGGAAATCCACTTTTCTGGCAGCGATCTCAGCTGCCCGTCCGAAGGTGGCCTCCTATCCGTTCACAACGCTCAGTCCGGTCTTGGGCGTCGTTGATCTGGGTGATGACAGTTTTGTGGTCGCTGATTTACCCGGCTTGATCGAAGGGGCCCATCAAGGAGTGGGTTTGGGGATTGAGTTTTTGAAGCATGTGGAAAGAACCCGTCTCTTGGTGCACCTGGTTGATCTTTCGTCCCCAGCACCGTGGGATGACTTCGTCGCGATCAATCAGGAACTGGCCAGTTATAGTCAGGATCTAATTCAGAAACCCCAGCTTGTTCTGGGGACAAAGCTTGATCTGCCCACCGCAGCGGCGCAAAAAGAGGAGTTTGCCGCGAAAATCACCGACTTAGGCTATGAGGTCGATTTTATCTCGGCGGTGACCGGTGAAAATCTCCGCCCGGTTTTATACCGGATCAAAAACAAACTGGAGACCCTACCGAAAGTTGAAAAGCTGGCGGCTGAACCGGAACCGGTAGAGGTGGCTTTCCCCGGCGGATCACCGGAGTTTTCCGTGGAACAAGAGGGGGAAGGGGCCTACCGGATTAAAAGTGAAGCTTTAATTAAGAGGATTATGCGTTATAACCTGGAGCAGAAAGAGGCTTTATTACGCCTTGATCAACTCTTTAAACGCTGGGGTGTGATAACGGCGCTCGAAGATGCAGGAGTAAAGGAGGGTGATCTGGTTCGGATTGGTGATTTAGAGTTTGTTTTTGAACCGGAGGACTATTAATTTATTTTTGCATTTTGGGAGGTTGTAGGGTATGTCCTGCTTGAGTTGCGGGAACTGTAAAGAAGACACTGACCTTTATTTCTGTCCAGCGCAAAACGAATTTGTCATCCGCGAAAAAACAATCGTGCGTGCGCGCGAAACCCGGTGGAAAAAAGGGGATCCAAGCTACGAATCACACCGCCGTCGACAACGAAAAGAGCGGGAAGATCTGAAGATTAGTTAATTATTTGTAATCAGACACTGTTACGACAGTGTCTTTTTTATTTTAATGTGGGGAAAACCGGGAAATTGTAGTATAATTAAAAAAGATCTATTATAAACTGGAAATGGGGGTTTTCCTTGCCTTGGCAGTTAATCGAAGTGGGTTGAAAGAGGCCCAAACGATCGTGGTTAAAGTTGGCACCAGTAGTTTAACTTATGCTACGGGTCGTCTTAACCTCAAAAATATGGAACGTATTGTCCGCCAGATTGCAGATCTACATAATTCCGGGAAAAAAGTGGTACTGGTTTCTTCCGGTGCGGTGGGGGCCGGCGTGGGCGAACTAGGACTAACCAGCAAACCGCGGACAATTCCGCAACGACAAGCGGTGGCCGCCGTCGGACAAGGTTTTCTGATGCAGGTTTACAACAAATTTTTTCTGGAGTACGGGATTGTTACCGCGCAGATCCTTCTAACCAGGGAAGATATGGGAGAACGCCGCCGTTATTTAAATGCCCGGAACACCCTAATGATGTTGCTCAACGAGTATCAGGCTTTGCCGATTATTAATGAGAATGATACCGTCGCCACGGAAGAATTGCAGTTGCGGTTCGGCGATAATGATACCTTGGCCGCTCTGGTTGCGGGTTTAATCGGGGCGGACCTTCTGATTCTCCTTTCCGACATTAGTGGTTTATACACCGGTGATCCACGGAAAGATAAAGAGGCGACTTTAATCCCTGTCGTCAAAGAGATCTCTCCGGCGATCTGGGCGACCGCCGGGGATGCCGGTACGGTACGCGGAACCGGCGGCATGATCACCAAACTGGAAGCGGCCCGGATTGCTACCCGCTCTGGGATCTCGATGGTGCTCGCCTCCGCGGAAGAAGATGGCATTTTAAGCCGGATTGTGGCTGGGGAGGATGTCGGTACCCTGTTTTTACCGAATGATGATACTTTAGTCCAACGGGAAAGGTGGATCGCCTTCGCCGGACAACCCCAAGGAGCCGTGATCATCGACGAAGGAGCTGTTACGGCGCTACTCGAACGGAAGAAAAGCTTACTGCCTTCCGGTGTTGTTGGTGTCAAAGGGAAGTTTGAAGTTGGCGATCTGATCCGGGTTTTAGATCCGCAAGAACAGGAGATTGCCCGGGGCTTAAGTAATTTTAGCACCGAAGAGATTGAAAAGATTAAAGGGACAAATACTGCCCATCTACCTAAGGTGCTGGGTTACAAAACCTTTGAAGAAGTGATCCACCGGAATAATCTAGTGTGTCTTGAATGAGGGGGGAATGCGTTGTCAATCGATGTATTTGTTTTGGGGCAGAAAGCCAAGAAAGCCGCGGCGACCATGGCTAACCTGGATAGTACCACCAAAAATGAAGCCTTGCTTAAAATTGCCGCCGGGTTGCTGGCCAACCAAGACCGGATCCTGGCCGCTAACCGCGGGGAAGTGACGAAGGCGAAAGCAAATGGCCTGAGCGATAGTATGACTGAGCGTTTGTTGCTCAACCCGGACCGGATTGCCGCTATGGTTGAAGGGTTGCGGGAGATTGTCCGTCTGGAGGATCCGGTGGGCAGCGTGGAAAAGATGTGGCGCCGTCCCAATGGGTTAGAGATCGGCCTTATCCGGGTTCCTTTAGGGGTGGTCGCCATTATTTACGAAGCCCGGCCCAACGTCACCGTGGATGCTACCGCTTTATGCTTAAAAACCGGAAATGCGGTGATTCTCCGCGGCGGATCGGAAGCGCTCCAGACCAACCAAGTTCTGGTTGAGGTCATCCGCGAAGCATTGCGGGATACGGCGATTCCGGAGGATGCGGTCCAATTGCTTGCTTCTACAGAGCGTGAAGCGGCGGTGGCTTTGATGAGAATGCACGAATATGTGGATGTGCTTATACCGCGGGGCGGGGCTGGTCTGATCAAAACCGTCCTCAATAATGCCCTTGTTCCCGTTATTGAGACCGGGGTTGGGAACTGCCATACTTATGTGGATGCCAGCGCCAACCTGGACCAGGCCCTAAAGATTGTGGTTAACGCCAAAACACAACGGCCGTCAGTCTGTAATGCCCTGGAGACCCTCCTGGTCCACCAGGGGATCGCCGCCGATTTTCTCCCCCGGTGTGGTGAGGAACTCCGCCGGATGGGCACCGAGATTCGGGGTTGTCCCCAAACCCTTTCCTATTTACCCTGGGCGACGAAGGCGACGGAGGAGGATTGGGCCACCGAGTACCTGGATTTGATCCTAGCCGTAAAAGTAGTTCCCGACTTTGCGGCGGCCATTGACCACATCGCCCAATACGGAAGCGGCCACTCGGAGAGTATTATCACCTCTGACTACGCAACCGCGCGCCAGTTTCTGCAAGTCGTGGATGCTGCCGCCGTCTATGTCAATGCTTCTACCCGTTTTACCGACGGTTATGAGTTCGGTTTAGGCGCCGAATTAGGGATTTCCACCCAAAAGCTGCATGCCCGCGGACCAATGGGGCTTAGTGCCTTGACGACGACAAAATACATTATATATGGGGACGGACAGATTCGAAGATGAAGGCCCTTGGCATTTACGGGGGAAGTTTCGACCCGATCCATCTTGGCCATCTCCTCCTGGCGGAAGCGGCCCGGGAGGAACTGGCTTTAGACAAAGTGTTCTTTGTGCCAGCGGCCCAATCCCCCATGAAAAACCATCGTCCGTACATCAGCGATACCGACCGTTTAGAACTGATTAAACTGGCCATCAAGGAAAACCCGAGTTTTACCTTTTCGGAAGTGGAGCTAAAACGCAAACCACCTTCCTATACCGTTGATACCCTACGCTTCTTTCACCAGGCCTATCCCGACTACGAGCTGTTTCTGTTGATGGGGCAAGATTCCTTGAATACATTAACTGGCTGGCGCCATTTCACCCAACTCTTTTCGTTAGCGACGTTAGCTGTCGGTGTACGACCCGGTTATCCGCTCCAGGTTCCTGCGGAGCTGGAGGCATACCGCCGACCGTCCGCCCAGAGTAAAGGGATTGTCTTTTTTCACAATCCAGAGATTGCGATCTCTTCCAGCGCCATCCGGGAACGGCTGCGACTTGGTAAGTCCGTCCGGTATTGGCTGGAACCGCAGGTATTAAAGTATATTTTGGCCAACAACCTCTACACCGGAAATAATTAGTGCCATCCTTACCACCTTTTGTGGCTGCGGTTAAAAACCAATTTGTTACCTTCGTTTCAATAATATTTGCGCTGGCGGGCAAAATAATTTGGGGGCCTGCAAAAGATGCTGTGATTCATGGCCGGAAACGAGGTGAAGTTGGTGAGTAAAACCCTATATGTCGGCAATTTGCCCTGGGCCACTACGGATGAGGATTTGGCCGCTTTTTTTTCCGATTCGACGGAAGTCTTGGCCAGTAGGGTAATTATAGACCGGGCAACCGGACGCTCGAAAGGTTTTGGCTTTGTTGAGGTGCCGGACGAACAAGCCGAACAAGTAATTGCCGCGATGAATGGCAAGGAATTAGGCGGGCGGGAGATCATAGTCAACGAAGCGCGACCACTGAATACCACAAGTTGAAGGGGTGCTTGGCACCCCTTTTTGCTTAAAAATGTAAAGAGCTGGTTTCAACCAGCCTTTTCTCGTTTGAACGGCAGGGAAAAGCGGAGCTTTGTGGAAAAAGATTAATATACTATAATTAATCTTCAGCCAATGGGGGTCTATATGAACCTTGAAACGCTCAGCCGCAAATTAAGCCAGACGCTTTCTCCACCCCGCTTTCAGCATTCCCTGCGAGTGATGAATTTTGCCCGGGAGCTGGCCCGTCATTACCAAATCCCGGAGGAACCGGTGGCGATTGCGGCCTTGATGCATGATGTCGCCCGCGAAAAAGATGGCCCCGAAATGCTGGCCTTAGCCAGCTCTTACCAGTTACCGGTTTTACCAGTAGACCAAAAAGCCCCCGTTTTGCTCCATGGACTGGTCGGTGCGGAGCTACTAAAACGCGAGTGGGCGATCATGGCTGAACCGGTGATCGAAGCGGTGGCCTATCATGTGACCGGCGCCCCAAAGCTGGGAATTGTCGGCGAACTAACGATCATTGCCGACTTTGCCGAACCGGCCCGCCAGTTTTATGCCGCCCAAGTTGCGCGGGAACTAGCCTTTAGAAGCCGTACAGCTGCTTTAAAGTACATTTATACCCAAAAGATCCGCTATATCTTGGATGCTGGCTTTTTGCTGCATCCACTGACGGTGGAAGCCCGGAACCAGCTTTTGCTGAATGACTCCGGTGCGGAATAACGCCCTTTAGATAAATACCCAAAGAAATTATGGTCGGAGGTATTAATTGTATGGATTATGACAAGGTCTTATCCGCTGCCTATTCCGCAGTGCTCGAGCAGAAAGGGGAAGACCCCGTTATTTTGGACCTACGGGAATTAACGGTCGTGACCGATTATTTTTTAATCACCACCGGCCGCAATCCTAATCATCTCAAGGCCATGGCCGATCGGGTTCTTGAAGATCTTGGTGCTTTGGGTTTGACTCCCGCTCGCCGGGAAGGTGATCACGGTGCCCGGTGGATCCTGTTGGATTATGGCTTTTTGGTTATTCATCTCTTAGGCCAAGACGAACGTGAATTTTACCGTCTGGAAGAGCTTTGGTACGGAGCAAAAAGATTAACCCCGACCATCGCTTGACATTTACTGCGCTCTGATTTATACTTTTATAAGGTTTACGTATACCAGATAATTCATATTTTCCTACCTAATAATTCATATTTTCCTACCTAAATTAGTTACGAGCAAGATTAACAAAAAACCAAAGAAAGAATCGGCCTTTCAATGCTGATCGATGACGGCAAAATAGATCAGAACTAATGAAGGGGAGTAGTAGGTTAGACTAAGGGTCAAGAGAGCCGGTGGGTGGTGCAAACCGGACCTGGAAGCGGACTGAACTCACCCCGGAAGTTCAGGAATGAAAATTCCTGACCCGTTCCAGGGTTAATGGACAAGAGGGTATTCCAGAGGAGTACCGAAACAGGGTGGTACCGCGACTGTTGTTCGCCCCTGGTCAGAACTTGACCAGGGGTCTAAATTTTAGTGGAGGGATTTTCATGACGACAAAATACGACCGCTATCAGCCCCGCAAGATCGAACCGTTTTGGCGGCAAAAGTGGGAAGAATCGGGACTTTACCGTTCAGTAATTAAGAAGGATAAACCGAAATATTATGCCTTAACCATGCTTCCTTATCCCAGCGGTGACCTGCACATTGGCCACTGGTATGCCATGGTTCCTTCCGATGCTCAGGCCCGTTTTATGCGGATGCAAGGTTATAATGTCCTGTTTCCGATCGGTTTTGATGCTTTCGGCCTCCCGGCGGAGAATGCGGCGATCAAGCGGAATGTGCACCCGCAAAAATGGACGATGGACAATATTGAACGGATGCGGGAACAACTGAAGTCGATGGGAGCCATCTTTGACTGGGAACGGGAAGTGATCACCTGTTTACCGGGCTACTATAAATGGAGTCAATGGCTTTTCTTGAAATTCTACGAACGGGGTTTAGCTTACAAAAAACTGTCTCCGGTTGATTTTTGTCCAACCTGTAATACAACTTTAGCCCGGGAACAAGTTTGGGGTGAAGACCGCCATTGCGAACGGTGTGAAACACCTGTGGTGAAAAAAGAACTTGATCAGTGGTTCCTAAAAATTACCGATTATGCCGATGAATTACTGGATTTTTCCCAGATCGACTGGCCGGAGCGGGTCGTGTCGATGCAGAAAAATTGGATCGGCAAAAGTGAAGGGGCTGAGGTCACCTTTGAACTGCCGAACCAGGAAAAACTGACGGTCTTTACGACCCGTCCGGATACGCTCTGGGGCGTGACTTTTATGGTGCTGGCCCCGGAACACCCCTTGGTTGATCAGATCACCACGGAGGAGTACAAAGAGCAAGTAAAAGCTTACCAGTATGCGGCCAGCCGTCAGAGTGAGATTGAACGCTTGGCGGTTGATAAGGAAAAAACCGGAGTCTTTACCGGAAGTTATGCTGTCAACCCGGTCAATGGCGAAAAAATCCCGGTCTGGGTGGCCGACTACGTCATGATGGGTTACGGTACGGGGGCGATTATGGCGGTTCCCGCCCATGATGAGCGGGACTTTGCCTTTGCCCGTAAGTATAACTTACCGATTCGGATTGTGATCACGCCCGACGAGGGGTTGTCCGAACCCTTGACCGCGGCCTATACCGAAGTAGAGAACGGAAAGATGGTTAACTCCGGCCCCTTCACCGGGGTACCGGCGGCAGAAGGGAAAAACCAGGTTATTGCCTGGCTTGAGGAAAAGGGATTAGGCCACAAAGCCGTCAACTACCGGCTACGGGATTGGTTAATTAGCCGTCAACGTTACTGGGGGACACCGATCCCTATCATCTACTGCGAAAAATGTGGTACCGTCCCGGTTCCGGAGAAAGACCTTCCGGTCCTACTGCCCGAAGATGCGGAGTTCTTACCAACGGGGGAATCCCCCCTGAAACACCATCCGGCTTTTCTGCATACCGACTGTCCCCGCTGTGGTGGTCCCGCCCGCCGGGAAACGGACACGATGGATACCTTTATCTGTTCCTCTTGGTACCAATACGCTTATCTTAGTCCTTATTATGAAGGCACCGGTCCTTTTGACCAGGAAGAAGCGGCCTATTGGCTTCCGGTCGACCTCTATACCGGCGGAGTGGAACACGCTTGTATGCACCTAATATACACCCGTTTCTTCACGAAAGCCATGCGCGATCTTGGACTGGTTAACTTTGACGAGCCGATGCTGACCTTGAGAAACCAAGGGATCATCCTTGGTGAAGACAGTGAAAAGATGAGTAAATCCCGGGGAAATGTGGTTGCCCCCGATGATCTGGTCAACGCTTACGGTTCGGATACGGTCCGTGTTTATCTCATGTTCGGTTGGCGCTGGGAAATGGGCGGCCCCTGGGACAGCAGGGGAATCGAAGGAAGCTACCGCTTCTTGAATCGCGTCTGGGAACTGCTGTTATTCCCGGTGGAAGGCGAGGTTAAGCCAACCGCGGAAACAACGGAGACCTTGCAACGGAAATTGCACCAGACGATCAAACGGGCGACTTTGGATCTGAAAGAGTTTGCCTTTAACACCTATATTGCTTCCTTAATGGAGTTTTCGAATCTACTTTCAAAGGTTAAACCGGTGTTGTGGGGGACCGAAGCTTGGCAAGAAGCGGCCAAAACCTTCACACTGCTCTTGGCTCCAGCCGCCCCCCATCTGGCGGAAGAACTTTGGTCCCGTTTGGGCGGAGAAGATTCGGTACACGATCAACCTTGGCCCCAGTGGGATGAAGCCCTGGTTGTTGAACAACAAGTAGAGATTGTCGTTCAGATTAACGGCAAGATTAAAGAGCGTTTAGTCATCGCAGTTAACGCCGCAGAAGAAGAGGTGAAAGAACAAGCCTTAGCCCTGGCGGGAATCCAGGCGGCGCTGGAGGGAAAAACGCCGCGGAAGACCATTTACGTTCCGGGTCGCCTCTTCAACATCGTGGTATGAACGCAGAGAGCATAGGCGATAACGCCTATGCTCTTTCCAAACTCCCTTGTTTTTTCTTCGTATAAAGGCCGATCTTAACGGGGAATTTATCAGTAAATACACCTTATAGCTGCGGTTTTAATTGGAGGAAGATATGATGCCACCCCGTTATCGAAGACCTTTTGCTCTTGGCTGCGCTCTGCTTTTTGGAATCTGTCTCCTGCTTATTCTACCCCAAGCGATCAAAGTCCAACTTTTCCCCAGTAAGTTAAGGATTGTCCCTGGACAGAACTTCCAGTTGTCCCTAAAAAAACCCTTCAGTATCTATTTGGAAGCCGATCGCCTTGACGGAATAATCGGTGCTAATGGCCACACCGAACTGAATAAAGGACAAAGTGGAAGTTGCTCACAAGTGATGGTCCGCTCAGAACGCGAAGGGACCGGTACCTTGGAAATTCGCTTGTTCGGATTTCCGATCCGCCGGGTTAATCTGGTCGTGGAAAAAATGCCGGAGGTTATCCCGGGCGGACATGCCATCGGTGTCTTAGTGGCCAAAGAAGGCGTAATCGTCACCGGACACCTTCCCGTCCGCGATGACAGAGGGCAGGAGTTTTATCCGGCCGAGGAGGCCGGGGTGAAAGTCGGGGATTTACTGGTTGCCATTAACGGACAGGTTATTCACCGCATCCATGAAGTGGAACCCATCATTCAGCAGGAAGCGGCGAAAGGTACACCGTTAAGATTGACGATTCTCCGCGCCGGACAGACTCTCCAGCTTGCGATTCAGCCGGTAAAACGGACTAGCCGACAGGACGGAACCACCCGTTATTACCTGGGGCTCTACGTCGAAGATCCAGCGGCCGGAGTTGGAACTTTAACCTACTATAACCCGAAGACAAATTTTTACGGTGCTTTAGGCCATAAAATTGTTGGGCTTAGTAATCAAGAGCTACCTCTAGCCCAAGGGAAGATCGTGGCGGCCCGCATTACCGGGATTAACCAGGGTAACCGCGGTGAACCCGGAGAGAAGATTGGCGTTTTTTCTGGCCATAGTGACATCATTGGGGATATTTACGGGAATACCCCGATTGGCATTTTCGGCTCCCTCCAACATGGGCTGGCCAATCCATGGTATCCCCAGCCGATTCCCGTTTCCACCATCTCGCAGGTGCAGCCCGGTCCCGCGGAAATGCTGACCGTTGTTATGGGGAACGAAATCCGCCGCTATTCCATTGAAATCCAAAAAGTCTACCATCAAACTAGCCTCCGCGACAAAGGCATGGTCATCAAGGTGACCGATCCGGAATTGCTGAGTCGAACCGGCGGGATCATTCAGGGGATGAGCGGTAGTCCAATCATCCAAAACGGTAAACTGGTTGGTGCCATTACCCACGTCTTTGTAAACGATCCAACCCGTGGATATGCGGTCTTTGCTGAATGGATGCTGCAAATGGAAGAAAACCTAGCTGGCAAATTCACGACAAATTATGATTTAGCATCTTAAAACAAACGTTTTTGGAGGAATATCTTTTTATTTAACGAATTTTATGATAAAAGAGTTACGAACGGAGGCGGACTTATTGAGCTCATCAGGGAAGATAAAAATAGGCATAGCCGAAGATAATCTGGAGTTTTGCCAAGTTTTACGAGATTATCTTGAATCCTATCCCGATCTCGCCGTAACTGCCGTTGCCAACGATGGATTAGAAGCCCTAGAAATCTTAAGAACCAGTCCACTGGATCTTTTACTCTTAGATATGATTATGCCAAAATTAGACGGGATTGCCGTGCTTGAACGGATCAAAACGATGAAGAATAAACCGAAGATTATTATTCTTTCCGCATTTGGCCATGAGGAGATCACCCGCAAAGCAGTGGAGTTGGGTGCCGACTATTTTATTGTTAAACCTTTTGATCTGCAGATCCTTGTCCAGCGGATCCGGGAGGTCTGTGGTGCCCAACCCCAATCCGAATATAACTATTTTTCACCCTTAGCAAGGCAGGAAGCCCAGACGGAGCGCGAAGTAACCGACATTTTACAAAAACTAAAGATTCCACCCCACTTTAAAGGCTACACCTATTTACGGAAGGCAATCTTGCTCTGTGTGAAAGAACCAGGACTGATCAATGAAGTAACCAAAAAACTATACCCGCGGATTGCCGAAGAATATAACTCCACCCCAAACCGGGTAGAACGTTCGATGCGCTTTGCCATCGAAACGGCCTGGAGTAAAGGGGAGATCGAATATCTCCATGAATTGATGGGGCATGTTGTTGACGAAAAAAAAGGAAAACCAACCAATGTTAGTTTTATCGCGAAAATATCCGACAAAATTCGTCTAAATCACAAATTGCGAGGCTAAAGAGAAATTGGAGATTCGGGGTACAGCACGAAAAAACAGTAAAACGAAGGACTTGGTGAAGAAACTTAAACCCGGTGAGATTGCCATCATCAACCATCCCGATCTGGACCAGGTTGCTGCCGAATCTCTGATTAAAAGCCAGGTCAGGCTGGTCATCAACGCCAGTCCTTCAATCACCGGACGGTACCCCAATTTGGGGCCGATGCTGCTGAGTAAAGCAGGAGTTCCGATCCTGGACGCGGTGGGCTTCGATTGTTTTAACGCCCTCCCCGAATGTGCCGAAGTTGAAATTAAAGAAGGCAGAATTTACTGGCAGGAGCAATTGTTGGGGGAGGGAGTCATCCTTAATCCGGAACGGATCGAAGCGGCAACCGAAGCGGCAAAAAAGAACCTGAACCACGAATTAGATAAATTTATCCAAAACACACTGGAATATGCTTTAGTGGAAAAGGATCTGGTCCTCGGGGGGCTGAAACTACCTTCGCTCCGGACTAACTTACATAAGAGACAGGTTTTGGTTGTGGTCCGGGGCCAAAACTACCGGGAAGATTTAAAGATCATTTTATCCTATATCCGTGAGGTAAAACCGGTTTTAATCGGAGTTGACGGTGGTGCCGACGCTTTAATCGAATTTGGCCTTAAGCCCCACTTGATCATTGGCGATATGGATAGTGTTTCCGACCAAGCTTTACGCTCTGGGGCCGAGCTCGTGGTTCACGCCTATCCCGACGGCAGGGCCCCCGGCTTAAAGCGCATCCGCCAACTGAACTTGGCGGCGGTCACTTTCCCGGCACCTGGTACCAGTGAGGATTTGGCGTTGATTTTAGCCTATGAAAAAGGGGCCGACCTGATTGTCGCGGTGGGAACCCACTCCAACATGATTGATTTTCTGGAAAAAGGCCGCCCCGGTATGGCCAGTACATTTTTGGTCAGACTAAAGGTAGGTTCGATTCTCGTTGACGCCAGAGGCGTCAGTAAACTATACCATAGCAGGATAAAAAGCGGGCAGATCTTCGTGATCTGCTTGGCTGCTTTTATCCCCTTTGTTCTGGTTTTATCCTTAAATAAGTATTTTTGGGATTGGCTGCGTCTCCTCTGGCTTAAACTACGTTTTCTACTGAAGATATAGGAGCGGTGACCATGCCACTGGACTTTCGGTATTATATTTCCTCCTTAGCTGCGATCTTCCTCGCCTTGGGCATCGGGATTGTTATTGGTGGCGCTTTGATGAACAACGACGAAATGGGGAGAAGACAGGAGCAACTGATTATCAATTTGGAACGGGAATTTGACCAACTAAGGACCGAAAAAAAGGCCTTACAGACCGGATTGGCCGACCGTGAGGTCGAGCTGGAGGTCCTCCGGCAGTTTAACCGGGAGGTTCTACCCCTAATGGTCAACGGACTCCTTACTGACCGCTCGATTGGGATCGTTAAAACGAATCATACCGTACCAGCCACTTTGCAGCAGGATCTCGTTAACGTCTTGAAGCTAGCGGGCGCCCAAATCCGGCGAAACATTGATTTTAGCCCATGGCCTCCTTCGTCCACTGCGCAACAGGCGCTGGCGGCGCATTTCGGTTTTGCCGGTGAAGAATTCTGGTTTGACCAGGTCTTAAGCGCGTTCACTTCGGAGGTAGTTTCGGGTCAGGAAAGCGTCGTCTTGTCTTCGCTGCAAGCGCACAATTTGATCCGGATTAACCAGTTGGCGGCTGGTCCCCTTGATACCCTTATTTTGCTCGGTGGTACCTATGAGGATAAGGTCGATTTGGCCGAACAGATCGATCTCATCCTCGCCAAAGAAGCAAAAGGGCAGGGCGTAACCGTTGTTGGCGTTGAACCGCTAACCGCCAAGGGATCTTATATTTCAAGATACAAAAGTGCGGGGCTCTCCACAATTGATAATATTGACACCCTTCCGGGCCAAGTAGCCTTGGTTTTAGCCCTTGCTGCTGGTGAAAAAGGACACTTCGGGGTGAAAGGAACCGCCCGGAGTTTACTACCGAAGACTGCCCTCTCGGGGATAGCCTTCGGCCGGGAAGCAAGGTGAACCCGCAGTGGAATTTACGGCCTCAGTTCTGATCCCCGCTTTCAATGAAGAAGCAAAGATTGCCGAGACAGTACGGGCAACCCAAAAGATCCCGGGGGTAACCCAGATCATTGTGGTCGACGACGGTTCAACCGACCACACGGCCCGTGAAGCGGAAAAAGCAGGCGCCACCGTAATCAGAAGCGAGAAAAACCGGGGTAAAGGTGGTGCATTAAACCTTGGCCTGAAGGCAATAACCGGCGAGTATTTATTGTTATTAGACGCCGATCTAGGCCGGACGGCTCTGGAAGGAAAGAATCTCTTAACGGCGGTGGCGAAAGGGAAAGCCGATTTAGTAATCGGCCGTTTTCCCGACGGACAGAGAAAGAGTGGTTTCGGCTTCGTCCTTTCCTTTGCCCGCAGGGTCATCCGGAGCCTTACCGGTCTAACCCTATCAGCACCGCTCTCCGGACAAAGGGCCTTAAACCAAAAGGCTCTCCAGGCCTTAGGGGGGAATTTCGCGGAGGGATTTGGGGTGGAAGTGGCGATGATTATCGACTTGGCCCGCCAGGGTCTGGTGATCAAGGAGGTCGCGGTGGCAATGACCCACCGGAAAACGAAGCGCAATCTCGTCGGTTTTTTGCACCGTGGACGACAATTTTTCCACATCTGCAAGGTGGTTGGAAAGCGGCTTTTCTAGGATTACCGTTCTGACCTTTCCGGAGAAGATTTTGGCCGGATTGGTGAATTTACAGCTTAGCTCAGGTCAATTCACGATACCCTTAGGTGAAAACAATGCGTTTAATCTTCCTAATGATCCTCGGTTACCTCACCGTAAAAACCTGTCTGCCCTTGCTTGCTCAGCTCTTAAGGAAACAAGGGATGGTGAAGGAAAATTATCGGCAAGAGCCGATCCCGGCCGCTTTAGGTTTGGTGTTTCCTTTAACCCTACCCTTGCTCTTCCTGGTCCAAGTGGGGTATGATTTTTTGGGCTTCTCTTCCGGGTTGAACAGGGGCGAGTTTTTTGCCTTTCTCTTTTTGACCACCGGTTTTGGCCTCCTTGGTTTGGCCGATGACCTTTTAAAAAACGATGAAGAAAAGGGCTTTCGGCAGCATTTCCGTGCGCTGTACGAAGGGGAACTTACTTCCGGCGGTCTGAAAGCCCTTTTTGGTTTTGCCTTCAGTCTTGTTTTCGGGATCGGTGTCCGATTGACCACCACCGGGAGCTGGTGGCTGTTGGTCCCTTCGGTCCTGGTGGCGGCCCTCGCACCAAATATCTTAAACCTCTTTGACCTGCGTCCAGGACGGGCTGTCAAAGTTTTTCTGGCCGCGATGGTCCTTTTGATGGTAAAATCATATTGGTACGAAGGACTTAATCCTACGTTGTTTTTGGCCGCACCAGTGCTCGGCGGAGTAGCTGCCTACTTTCCCAGCGATTTAAAAGGCCGCGCCATGTTGGGAGATACGGGAGCCAATTTCTTAGGGGGCGTCTTTGGCGGCCTTGTCGTTTTGGATGGCGACGCGGTTTTTATCGGTTTAACCCTTGTTCTTTTTATCCTTTTGCAATTGGTGGCGGAGAAGGTTTCTTTTTCGAAACTTATCGAAGCTAATTCTCTTCTCAAGTTTTTAGATGATATGGGGCGGGATTGAATGCGTTTTGGTGTACATGTTTCGATTGGGAAAGGTCTGCCCGCAGCGGTGCAGGCGGCTAAAGATTTAGGTTGTGAAGCTTTTCAGATTTTCAGTGGAAATCCCCGTGGGTGGCAAAAAAAACCCCTGGTTGCGCAAGAGGTGGCGACTTTTCGCCAAAAGGTGCAAGAACACGGTTTAGGACCTGTGGTCGTTCATCTCTCTTATTTACCGAACCCAGCGGCGGAAGACGATGAGCTCTACGAAAAATCGATCAATGCCATTGCTGAAGAGTACGAACGGGCGGTTATGATCGACGCTGACTATTTTGTGGTTCATCCGGGTAAAGCCGGTACGCAAAGTAGGGAGACGGCCCTGGATAAAGTCGTGCGGGGGGTAGAAGAGATTCTCACCAAGGTCCCCGGGCGAACCCGCTTTCTCCTGGAGAACCAGGCGGGGGCTGGAACTGAAGTTGGCGGTAATATTTTGCATCTGGCTGCGATCCTTCAAGCGATTGACCTACCAGACCGTACCGGACTTTGCCTTGATACCTGTCACGCCTTTGCCGCCGGTTATGATCTCCGAACGAAAGCCGGGATTGACCGTTTGTGGGCGGAGGTGGAAGCGACCGTTGGCTTCGGAATGGTGCCGCTTCTACACTTAAATGACACCTTGGGCGAACTTGGCTCCCATTTGGACCGCCATGCCCACATTGGTCAAGGGCGCATCGGCTTGGAAGGATTTGGTCTATTGCTAACCGACCCGCGGGTTTCGGCTTTAACCGGGATTCTGGAGACCCCCAAAACCAAACCGGAGGATGATCTGGAAAATCTAGCGGTGGTCCGCCGTTTGGCAGCAGGAGGTGCAGGATGAAACCGGAATTTGTGCCCCGCTGTGCGCTAGGCCAAAACGGACTTTTCGCCCGCCGGTGGCCTGCCTTCGAATATCGCCCGGCGCAACAAGGGATGTCTACTTTAGTCTGGGACATCTGCCAGCAGGGCGGCTCTGCTTTAATTGAAGCCGGAACCGGTACGGGCAAATCTTTAGCCTACCTCTATCCGGTTTATCTTGCTTTTCAGGAAAACAAAGCCGCCAAAGGTCCGGTGATCATCTCCACCTATACGATCAACCTCCAACAACAACTGATCGAAAAAGAGATCCCCTTTTTAAACAAAACACTGGACTCGCCGATCCAGACCGCCGTTCTTTTCGGACGGGGTAACTATTTATGTTGGCGTAAATTACAATACTATCAACAAAACCCCAGTATGCTTCCGGGCGAGTTAAGGAGCCGGTTTGAACGGGTCTACCGTGCGGCCACAAATGAGATTGGTTGTGTCGAACAGCTGGGTTATACCTTAACTCTTGCTTTGCGAGAGAAAATAACATCGGAGTCAGCCACCTGCTTACGAAAGCATTGTCCTTACCAGCACCGGTGCTTTTGGATGGCGGCGCGCAAAAAGGCCTTTTCCGCCCAGATCGTCATCGTGAACCACCATTTATTCTTCACCGACCTGGCTCTACGGCAACAAGGTGATTTTTCCAGCGACGGCTTAGTCTTGCCCCCTTACCAGCTCGTTATCTTTGATGAAGCGCACCACTTGCCGGAAGTTGCGGCAGAGCATATGGGCGCCCGCCTGGATCAAAAAGAGATTAACCATTTTTGCCACCGTTTACTTCACCGGGAGGGGAAATGGGGGCGCGGCTGGCTTCCTGCTTTACGGCAAAGGCTCACCGGAAAGATTCTGGATTTAGCCTTGCTGCAAAGGTTGATCGGGGTCTTAGAACATCAGTTGGTTCCCGGTTTAATCAATCTCCAAAACTATTTTGACGCTTTTTTCCCGAGCTTGGGGCAAGTTGTCGCATTGGCTTCAGACTATTCGCCAGAAGAAGAGAGTAAAAAACGCTTCACAACTAACTTACTGCTGGAGCCGGCTTTGGAAAAACAAGTCAATCGTTTACAGGAGGAGCTTAACAACTGGACTACACAACTATCCCGTTTTGTCGATGAGTTAGAAGACGAAGAGGAATTCCGTGAGGATTTTTATTTTCTGGCCGAAACGGGTCTTTTCTTTACCAAAGTAGCAGCCCTTTTGCCCCGGATTCTCGATGGCAGTGATGAGCGTTATGTCTCTTGGCTGAATATCCGCCCAGACCGGGGAGGACAACATGTCCATTCCACCTTGAACCAGGTTCCCCTAAATTTAGGAACGCTCCTTCATCGTCAACTCTTTTCAAAAGTGGAAGGAGCCGTCCTCACCTCCGCCACTTTAACGGTGGAAGGTGACTTCGGTTATATCAAAGAACAACTTGGTCTGGATTTATTACCGGAACATGGCTGCCAAGAAGCCATATATGAGTCTCCATTTGACTTTAGCACCAATGTTCTGGTCTTGATGGCTCAAGACCTACCCAATCCCGATCATCCCAAGTATCTAGAAAGCGTCACCAAGCTTCTGCCGGCATTAATCCAAGCAACCGGTGGCCGCAGCCTGCTTTTATTTACCAACCGGCGGCAGATGGATGCGGTTTATCGCGAAATCATGCCCACTTTAACCAGCAACGGGTTTCATCTCCTCCGGCAAGGGGAAGAACCGCGCAACCGGTTATTAAGGAAATTCCAGACTACAGATCAAGCAGTATTGATGGGTATGGACAGCTTCTGGGAAGGGGTCGATATCCCCGGTCCACAGTTGTCAAACGTGGTCATCATGCGCTTACCTTTCCGGGTACCGACCGAACCACTCTTTCAAGCAAAGTGGGAGGCATTAATGAAAGAGGGGAAAGACCCCTTTTTGCATTTAAGCCTACCGGAAGCAGTGATCAAATTTAAACAAGGCTTCGGCCGATTAATCCGTTCCCAAACCGACCGGGGAGTAGTGGTTATCCTCGACCAAAGAATTATGACCAAACGGTACGGTCAAATCTTCCTCGGTTCGATTCCCGGGGGTAAAATAGTGAACGCCCTGAGTGCAGAGATACCAAAGTTGAGCGAAGAGTGGTTGGACTAAGGGAATATATTGGGCAACGAAAATTCGCCAAAGCACACTGGAGCATAAGTGAAGAAGATAGAAACGTTCGTCCGTTTCCAATAATGAAGCGCGAACAGTAATTAGTCAAGGCTAAAGGAAGCTTGCTTCCCTTAGCCTTGATTTTTTTTGCCGTCCATTTGGGACAGACAGCAGGAGCCAGATGCGGGATTTCGCCCTTTTTGGCAACTAAGCCTCATAGACACGGTGTATTTACCACGTCGTGCATTGTTGAGAATTTGTTGATAATCGTTTTTTATAATTGATTTATAAGCATCTTTGTAAAAAATGAAATGGAGGTATCATTAATATGTTGCGGGGAAAAAAATTATTCGGTTGCATGGTGGTATTAGTTGTAGTGGCATTAATCTTGTCAGGCTGTGGTAAATCGAGCGGGGGAAGCAGTGGAAATGGTGGGAATGG
>ERZ773359.835-NODE-835-length-44215-cov-19.108197_pt1 | contig 44215 bp, 58 predicted proteins | sample MGYA00374955_ERZ773359 | MGnify/ENA primary metagenome ERZ773359 (study PRJEB29098, sample SAMN04486028) | biogas fermenter metagenome | study: EMG produced TPA metagenomics assembly of the Biogas fermentation microbial communities from Germany - Plant 4 DNA1...
TCATTAAAGGGGATTTTCTTATCTTTTTAAACCCAAGGTATCTTGACGCTATCATTTCAGAGCTTTAAGCCCCTTGACCATTTAGAAGAATTTTCTAGATGCCGTATAATTCCCTTCCCACCATATAAGAATAAGAATATGGAGGTGAAGATTATGTATACCAGTCCAAGAATTTCCATTACTCTCGGGCTGGTCGGCCTGCTGGGGGTATTCTGGATCAGCAGGCTGAGCAGCTTATGGGGGCAGGATACCACCACTCTTGAGAAAGTAGCCTTTATCGCCGGCGGCTTATTGGTCTCATACCTGGGGTTGCACCTGATAGTCGGCTATTGCCGTAAAGGGATACGACGCTTTAACGAAATATTGGAGAATACCGCAATTGATATTCTTTTAGGGGGTATTGCCGGGCTTTTGCTGGGCATACTGGTGGGCGCGGTGAGCACCTATCCATTGTCGATGTTGAAAGGCCTGGGCAATTACCTGGTAATTGTGGTGTTTTTGCTCTGCGGGGTGCTGGGGGTAAAGATCGGCACCAGCAGGGCCAGTGAGCTGTTCAGCCTGCTGCCTGCTTTATCCGCTCAAGGCAATTCGGCTCAGCTTCCGCCAGCGGAAAGCCATGAACCCAAGGTCTTGGACACCAGCGCCATTATTGATGGGCGCATATACGATGTTTGCCAGAGCAATTTTCTGGATGGCAGGCTGATAGTGCCTACCTTCGTCATCGAAGAACTGCAGCACATTGCCGATTCCTCCGATAATCTGCGGCGCAACAAAGGCAGGCGCGGGCTGGAGCTGCTGTCAAAAATGCAAAAACATCCGCAGATAAAAATTGATATAATGGAGGCAGACATCCCGGAGGAGAAGGATGTGGATGCCAAATTAGTCAAGCTCTGTAAGCGTCTTAATGCCAGTATTATCACCAATGACTTTAATCTCAACAAAGTGTCAGAATTGCAGGGCATAAAGGTATTAAATATCAATGAACTGGCCAATGCGGTCAAGATGATTGTCTACCCCGGGGAAAACATGCATATCAGCATAATCAAGGAGGGCAAGGAGTCCGGCCAGGGAGTGGGATACCTGGAGGACGGAACCATGGTGGTGGTGGAGGATGCTCAAAATGACATCGGGCGGGAGCTTGAGGTGGTGGTAACCAGTGTGTTCCAGACTGCCGCTGGGCGTATGATTTTTACCCGCAAGAGCCGGGAAGATCACCAGCAACATCCTCCTCACCTGGAAAATCAAGTACAAGCGGTACGAGAGGTGAATTTATATGGATGACAACCTGCGGGTTGTGATAGCAGCAGCAGGTGTTGGCCGAAGAATGGGCGGGGGGATTAACAAACCGTACAGATTATTGTTATCCAGGCCGGTATTGGCCTATTCTATTGATGTCTTTGAAGCCCATCCGCAGGTGGATGAAATCATAGTGGTTGCTCACCCGGATGAGGTCGATTATTGCCAGAGCGAAGTGATCAAACCTTACGGCTATAAAAAGGTTTCGCGGGTGATACCGGGAGGGGCCGAGCGGCAGGATTCGGTTTGGGCAGGGTTGCAGAGCCTGGGCCCGGACACCGCTTATGTAGCTGTTCATGACGGGGCGCGCCCCCTGCTCAGCAAAGGGTTAATCGATCGCCTGCTGGAAGCCGCGCGGGAATGGGGCGCAGCCATTCCCGGGGTCACAGCCCGGGATACCTTAAAGAAGATCGACCGGGATGGTTTTGTGGCCCAAACCCTGGATCGCTCGGTAGTGTCAATGATTCAGACCCCGCAGATTTTTCAATACCAGGAACTCAGGCGGGCTTATGAATTCGCTTACCGGGATGGTTTGATAGGCACTGATGATGCCAGCCTGTTCGAGGTGTACATCGGCAGGGTCAAGGTGGTTCCCGGTGAAGACAACAATATCAAGATGACCACCAGCGAAGATCTATTGATTGCTGAAGCCCTGTTACGCATAAACCGCACATAACAGCAAGTAAGGGGAGGGTACGGTGCGCATCGGCATTGGCTATGATGTTCACAGATTGGTCGCCGGCCGCCGGCTGGTCTTAGGCGGGGTCGATATCCCGCATTCCGCCGGCTTGTTGGGCCATTCGGACGCGGATGTATTGTTGCACGCCATCTGTGATGCCCTGCTGGGGGCTGCGGCCCTGGGCGATATCGGCCGTCATTTCCCCCCCGATGATAACCGCTATAAAGATATTGACAGCCAGCTGCTGCTGGCCCGGGTGGGCCACCAAATACGGGAGGCGGGATACCGGGTGGCGAATATCGATGCCACCGTGGTTGCTCAAGAGCCTCGCCTGGCAGGCTATATCGAAGCGATGGTGGCCAATATCGCCAATTGTCTGGGCATTGCCCCCGGGCAGGTCAATGTAAAGGCCACTACCACCGAAACACTGGGCTTTGAAGGGCAGAAGCTGGGCATATCCGCGCAGGCTGTAGCCTTGCTGGAAAAGCTATAATATTTCCCCCCCTGAACGTGGCAAGCTATGAAAAAAGTTCAGGGGGAAGTCACATGAACCAGGGGAAAACGGCGATATTGCTATCGCTGTTGCTGCTTTTCGGCCTAGTGTTAATAGCCGATTTAATGAGCCGGCCAGCCGTCCTGACCAGCGATGAGCCCCGGGTGGTGATCAGCTACGGAGAGGATTTAACCGCCGCTCAACGCCAGGAAGTTGAGGCCTTTTTCCAAGACTGGCAGGGCGATAAAGAGGCCCGGATAATCACCGTCAGCAATGAGGAGGAACACCGCTACCTGGAAGGGGTGGTCGATAAAAGCCTGATCGGCAGCAAGGCCATTTCCAGTGCTTATTGCGAATTGCTGGCCAAAGGACAGGGGATTGAGGTCAAGACCAAGAACATCGAAGCCATCACCCCGTTTATGTACGCCAATGCCCTGGCTACAGCCGGAATTGAGGATGCCCGGGTTGTGGCCGCCAGCCCGGTGAAGGTAAGCGGCACTGCGGCCCTGACGGGAATGATCAAGGCTTTTGAACAGGCCCAAGGCGAGCCCTTGCCGGAGAAGGCCAAACAGACCGCACATAAAGAAGTAGCCCGCGTCTCGGAATTGGGGGAAAAGGTTGGCAAAGGCAATGCCGAAACCATCATTTACGAGGTTAAGCGCGAGGTGGTGGGTAAAGATATCACCGATCCGGAGGAGATCAGGGCTGTCATCCTGAGGGTCAGCAGGGATCTGCACCTCGATCTGGCAGCAGAAGATGTGGACCGTCTGGTACAGTTGATGCTGGAGGTGCAAAGCCTCAATCTGAACATTAATCAGTTGTCCGGCCAGCTTGAAAACCTGCATCGCGATCTCTCCGAAGTGAGGAGCAGCGGCAGGATGTTATGGCAGATGTTGCAGGAATGGCTGATGAGAATACGCTCGGGATTGGGCAGACTGGGCGATATATTTTAAACTGTGCGATATTTAAGCAGCAAACAAGCTCTTAGGGAGGGAGAATTTTTGAATCAAATCAAGGTTCGCTTCGCGCCAAGTCCTACTGGGCCTCTGCATATCGGAGGGGCGCGCTCGGCCCTGTTCAACTATCTGTTTGCCCGGCATTATGGCGGAGCCCTGGTATTGCGCATCGAGGATACCGATGTGGAGAGATCCAGCCGGGAATATGAAGAGGAAATCATCGCTTCCCTGCGCTGGTTGGGCATAGATTGGGATGAAGGGGTCGGTAAAGGCGGTGAAAACGGCCCTTACCGGCAGACCGAGAGGCTGCCCGTGTACCGGCAGTATGCAGAGCTGTTGCTTGAGCAGGGTGATGCTTATTACTGCTTCTGCAGTGAAGAGACCCTGGAGGAGGAGCGGCAGGCCATGCTGGCTCAAGGCGAAACCCCGCGCTATTCAGGGCGCTGCCGGCACCTTTCGGAAGAGGAGCGGGCCTCTTACCTGGCACAGGGCATTAAGCCGGCAGTGCGCTTTCAGGTACCCCCCCGGCAGATATATGTGGTCGATGATCTGGTGCGAGGGCGGGTCAGCTTCGAAAGCGATGGCATTGGCGATTTTGTCATAGTGAGATCTGACGGGCTGCCCACTTATAATTTTGCTGTGGTCATCGATGATGCCTTGATGGGCATCACTCATGTGATACGGGCTGAGGAACACCTCTCCAATACCCCGCGTCAGCTGATGATATACGAAGCCTTGCATTTTAAACGGCCGGAATTCGCCCACATTTCTTTGATACTGGGCAATGACCGCCAGAAGATGAGCAAGCGCCACGGGGCCACCTCGTTGATGCAGTACCGGGAGATGGGGTATCTCCCTGAAGCCCTGGTCAATTTTCTGAGCCTTTTGGGGTGGTCGCCTGAGGGTGAAGAGCAGATTATGGATATTGAGCAGATAATTGCGGCTTTCAGCCTGGAACGCGTGGCCAAGAGCCCGGCCGTGTTCGATCTGGATAAGCTGAATTGGATGAACGGGCAGTATATCCGCAGGCTGGATGTGGAGGTGCTGGCCGAGAGGGTCAGGCCATTCCTCATGGCTTCCCCTTATCGTGCGCAGGTAGAAGCCCTGTCCCCACAGCACTACCTGTGGTTGGTGGCCATGGTGAAAGACCGCCTGGTCAGCCTGAGCGATGTTGTAAAGCAGGTCAGTGTGGTGTTCGAGCCGGTCAGCTATGCTGCTGATGCCCTGGAGGTCCTGCAAAATGAGAATACCCCCCTGGTCCTGCAGGCTTTCATTGCATCCCTCCCGGAAAGCCTGGAACCGGAGGCTGTTAAACAGCAGTTGAAGATGATCGGCAAGCAGCACAAATTGAAGCCCAGGGATGTGTTCATGCCATTGCGCTGCGCTTTGAGCGGGCAGATGCACGGACCGGAGCTGCCCAGCCTGATAAGCCTGTGGGGGAAAGAGGAAAGCATCAAACGGGTGCAGCACAGCCTGGAGGTGCTGGCCGGTAAATAGAGGCCGGGCTTAAGTTGACATAAGGTTTTACCCTGCATATAATGTAAGGTAACTAATAATAAATATAAATGCTGGGAATGGGAGAAGTAGAGCTTCGATCGCTGCCAGAGAGAAAAGGTCACCGGCTGAGAGCCTTTTTACAGTATGAAGTTGCTCGAATATGCGCCCGGGAGCAGATATGCCGAAATGGGAGTAGGTGTATCCGGTTACATGCCGTTAACATGACAAGCGGGGCAGTTTATGGCCCAATTGGAGTGGAACCGCGGAAGATAGCCTTTCGTCTCTAAGAGACGAAAGGCTTTTATTTTAAGGAGGGGAAAAGATGCTTTCCATGTTGAAACAGGAAGTAAAAGTGGTGTTTGAAAGGGATCCGGCGGCTAAAAGCGTCCTCGAGGTCTTGTTCTGTTATCCGGGCCTGCATGCGGTCATTCACCACCGCATAGCCCACTTTTTCTACCGCCATCGCCTGTACTTTATAGCGCGTATGATATCGCACATTAATCGCTTTTTAACCGGAATTGAGATCCATCCCGGGGCCAAAATCGGCAAAGGCTTTTTTATTGACCACGGCAGCGGCGTGGTTATTGGCGAAACCGCCGAGATAGGGGACAATGTTACCCTTTATCAGGATGTTACCCTGGGCGGTACGGGCAAGGACAAGGGCAAGCGCCATCCCACTATAGGCAACAATGTGACTATCAGCGTAGGTGCCAAAGTACTGGGGAATATTAAAATCGGCGACAATGTCAAGATCGGCGGCGGATCGGTGGTCTTGAGGGATGTGCCTTCAAATTGTACAGTGGTGGGGGTTCCGGGGAGAATAGTGGTGCGTGACGGTGTTAAAGTGGATGAGGTGGATTTAGAGCACAATGTTCTGCCTGACCCGGTAGCGGATATGTTTACTGTGATGCAGGAAAGAATTGATGCTCTGGAGAAAAGAATAGCTGAAATGGAGAAAGGAGAACTCCCCGATGCGCCTTTACAACACGTTAGGAGGCAAAAAGGAAGATTTGCAAACTCTGGAACCGCGTAAAGTCAAGATGTATGTATGCGGTCCCACCACTTACAACTTCATTCACCTGGGCAATGCCCGGCCCCTGGTGGTTTTCGATACAGTGCGCAGGTATCTGGCCTACCGTGGATACCAGGTTACGTATGTACAGAATTTTACCGATGTAGATGACAAGATAATCAACCGCGCTAACGAGGAGGGGGCTGATGCCCTGGAACTGGCCCAGCGTTATATAAATGCTTATTTTGAAGACGCGGGGGCTTTGAACATCATGACCGCTGATGTGCATCCTCAGGTCAGCCAGCACATGGAGGAAATCATTGCAGCCGTGCAGGGCTTAATCGATAAAGGCTATGCGTATGAAATTGATGGCGATGTTTATTATCGTGTAAGCGCTTTCAAGGATTATGGCAAGCTGTCCGGGCGTTCATTGGAGGATATGCTGGCCGGGGCCCGGGTAGAGATCGATGAGCGCAAGGAAAATGCCATGGATTTCGCCCTGTGGAAAAAGGCCAAAGCCGGAGAACCTGCCTGGCCCAGCCCCTGGGGGGACGGCCGTCCGGGCTGGCATATTGAATGCTCGGTGATGTCCACCAAGTATCTGGGGGACAGCTTCGATATACACGGCGGCGGCAGCGATCTGATCTTTCCCCATCATGAGAATGAGATAGCTCAGGCCGAAGCCCTGACCGGCAAGCCGTTTGTGCGCTATTGGATGCACAATGGCTTTATAACCGTAAATAACGAGAAAATGTCCAAATCCCTGGGGAATTTTTTTATCCTGCGGGATATTCTGGCCCAATACCCTGCCGATGTGGTGCGTTTTTACCTGATCAGCACCCACTATCGCAGCCCCCTGGACTTTCATGACGGCAAGCTGGAAGAGGCCCGCAAAGCCCTGGGCAGGCTTAAAACCACCCTGCGCCTGGTGGAGGAATTTATGGAAAACGGCGCTGCTGCCAGCCCGATGGGTTCAGAGGATGAGGCTTTCATCCAATCATTGGAGGGCTTAAAAGCCGCTTTTGTTGAGGCCATGGATGACGATTTCAACACCGCCAAAGCCATAGGCCACTTATTCGAAATGTCCCATGTCATTAACAGCTTTGTATCCCAGGCGGATAAAAACAACCATGGCCATCAAGCTGCGGTAGGCCAGGCCTATCAGCTCTTCTTTGCCCTGGGCGATATACTGGGGATATTCTTTGAGGTGGGAAAACAGAGCCCTGCGGTGGTGGAGGAGGTTCTGCTGGTGCTGGCGGATCTGCGCAGCCAGGCCAGAGCCGACAAGGATTACTCTTTGGCCGATCAAATCCGGGACTTTTTTGCCCAAATCGGGGTACGGGTGGAAGACAGTCCGCAAGGCAGCCGTTTCCGTTACGAAGAAGCCCCATCCTTAGAGGCCCTGATTGAGCAGCTGCTCGCTTTGCGCGCGGCTTTCAAGAAGAATAAAGCCTTTGATAAAGCGGATCTGATCCGCGACCGGCTCCGAGCAGCAGGGGTGATCATAGAGGACACCCGGGAAGGAGTACGCTGGAAGCTTGCTGATGCCTGAAACAATCGAGGAAAATGAGTTAAAACAGCTTTCTGCGACGGTTTTGGCCTTTATCGGCGACGCGGTGTTCGAACTGCTGGTGAGATCACGCCTGGTAGCCCAGGGCCACAGAAAGGTCCGGGAACTGCACCTTGACACGGTAGCCCGGGTCAAGGCCACCAGCCAGGCCAGGATGATGCAGGTACTGTCTTCCTATCTTACCGAAGCGGAACAGGATATATTCCGCCGCGGCCGCAATGCCAAAAGCAGCCTGCCGCGCAATGCCGATATGGCTGATTACCGGCTCAGTACCGGCTTTGAGGCGGTTTTGGGATACCTCTATTTAAAAGGGGACCTGGAGCGTTTGCAGTACCTGGCCGAACTGGCCTTAAACAGTGAAGAGCAGGCCTGATAAAGGCGGTAAACCGGGGAGGGTTAAAACCATTCCCGGATTCTACTTATATAAGAATATACGGAGAGGGGCTATATAGAATTGATTATAGTTAAACCGCAGGTGCTGGTCCCCTTAAATGCTTTGCATGGAGACATCGAGAAAAAGCTGGAAAGATACGCCCGGGTTTGCTACAAATCCGAGCAGCAGATGAACCCCGAGGGAGATCCGGAATTCCTCCAGCGCATTATCAAAAGCGGGCATGAGTCCATTGTGGAGCATGAAAAAGCCACCGTCATGTTTATCATCGACCGCGGGGTTTCGCACGAGATGGTGCGGCACCGGGTAGGAGCGGCCTATTCCCAGGAGAGCACGCGCTACTGCAGGTACAGCCACAGCAGATTCGGCAGTGAGATAACCGTTATCGAGCCATTTTTCTTCACGGAAGATGAGGCTGCTTATCAATTGTGGGCTGAATCCTGTAAAGTCGCGGAAAGGAATTATATGGCCCTGCTGGAGATGGGGCGCAGTGCCCAGGAAGCCAGGTCCATTCTCCCCAACTCGCTTAAAACTGAAATCGTGGTAACTTATAATTTTCGCGAATGGCGGCACTTCTTTCGCCTGCGCTGCGATGCAGCCGCTCACCCGCAGATGCGCCAGGTGAGCATTCCCCTGTTGCTGCATTTCAAAGCCCATCTGCCGACGCTTTTTGCCGATATCGCTTATGACACCAATTTCCCCCCGGCATATTATGCCGCCATCGTTCCTACTGATGAAATGTTTTGCCCCCTGTAGGGCCTAAAGATCGAAGGGCTGGGCAGCATCCCGGCGGTTGCATACTAAAGGCGCATTAAAACCGCAGCCCGGGGCACTATGGGGAAAAAGGGGACAGCAAATTGAAAGAGAAATTGGTCGGTATCAACAGCATTATGGAGGCTTTAAAAGGCGGCCGCAAGATCCATAAAATCTATGTGCAGGAAGGCCGGCAGGGCAAGCGCCTGGCCGATTTGCTGGGCCTTGCACGGGCTAAAGGGGTATTTGTACAAACGGTTGAGAAACGGCAACTGGACCAGATGTATGCTCAGGGGAACCATCAAGGGGTGATCGCTACAGCAGAGCAGTACCCCTATGCCAGTGTGGAGGACATGCTGGAGCTGGCCGCAACCAGGGGGCAAAAGCCTTTATTGCTGGTATTGGATGGCATAGAGGATGCCCGCAATCTGGGGGCCATCATCCGCACTGCCGAGTGTGCCGGGGTACACGGTATTGTCCTTCCCCGGCATAATGCCGCAGAGGTTAACGAATACGCGGTACGCAGCTCGGCCGGAGCAGTTGAACACATGCTCATAGCCCGTGAAACCAACCTGGTCAATGTGCTTAAAGATCTCAAAACCCGGGGGATGTGGGTGATAGGCCTGGAAGCCGCTGCTGTAGATTGCTACTACCGCACTGCTATACCCCTTCCGGCGGCAGTGGTAGTAGGAGGCGAAGGCAGAGGAATCAGGCGCCTGGTGAAAGAGCAGTGCGACCTTTTGCTGAAAATCCCCATGTTCGGCCGGATCAATTCCCTGAATGCCTCGGTAGCAGCCGCCTTGATCCTGTACGAGATCGTACGTCAGCAGGAAATGCAGCCATAAATGGCCTTCAAAAGCGCTTCACCGGCAGTAAAAAAATGGTAACTGCCTTTTGTTGGTGTCTTGACGATAATAGTGGGACTGGCTATAATAAATTTGATGTCTGAAGGCTAGCCTTGAGTTTTGCGGTGCCCAGAACTAACAACGGAGGCAATAGAATGCCAAATTCATCCATCGCTGCCAAACAGTACTTTCTAACCTACGCCGAAATGCCCGACGAAGACATTGTGGATTTGGCCCAGCAAGGTGAGCAATTTGCTGTCGAGTTCCTGGTGGACAAGTATAAGAATTTCGTGCGAGCCAAGGCCCGGTCGTATTTTCTGATTGGCGCTGATAAGGAAGACATCATTCAGGAAGGCATGATCGGCCTTTTCAAAGCGATCCGGGACTACAAACTGGACAAACTCACTTCATTTCGGGCTTTTGCGGAATTATGCATAACCCGCCAGATAATAACAGCTATCAAAACGGCAACACGACAGAAACACATTCCCCTCAATTCCTATGTATCCCTGAATAAACCGGTGTATGATGAGGAATCCGATCGCACCCTGATCGATATCCTCTCTACTACGCGCATTACCAATCCTGAGGAAATAATCATCAGCCGGGAAGAGTTTGTCTTCATTGAAAAGAAAATGGGCGAGATATTGAGCTCCCTGGAGTGGAAAGTCTTAATGGCCTACCTGGAAGGCAAATCCTACCAGGAGATAGCGGTTGACTTAAAAAGGCATGTTAAATCGATCGATAACGCCCTGCAGCGCGTAAAACGCAAGCTGGAGAAATACCTGGAAGAACGGGGCGAATTGTAATCCATTAGGCCCCGGCACTTTCACCACGCCACGGAGATAAAAACATCTCACCGCCAGCTTTGAGGTGAGACTATTGACTTTGCTCGGTGCAGCGTATAAAATATTACTTGCTGAGCCGAGCTAGCTCAAGGGTAGAGCAGCTGATTTGTAATCAGCAGGTTGCGGGTTCAAATCCTGTGCTCGGCTCCAGAAATCGAACCTGGAGGGATACCCAAGCGGCCAAAGGGGGCAGACTGTAAATCTGTTGGCTCAGCCTTCGAAGGTTCAAATCCTTCTCCCTCCACCATGACGCGGGATGGAGCAGTTGGTAGCTCGTCGGGCTCATAACCCGAAGGTTGCCGGTTCAAGTCCGGCTCCCGCAACCAAGCCCTTATAGCTCAGTCGGCAGAGCGCATCCTTGGTAAGGATGAGGTCACCGGTTCAAGTCCGGTTATGGGCTCCAGGGGCGGCGTAGCTCAGCTGGCTAGAGCATACGGTTCATACCCGTAGTGTCAGGGGTTCAAATCCCTTCGCCGCTACCATGAAAAAACGAAGTGGGAGTTTCTCTCACTTCTTTTATTTTATTTATTATTTGGGTAAAATATTGTTGGCTGGTTTATTATACTATTACCCAAATTGAAAGGGGAAAGGTGAGAGAACAGATGGCAAAGGCTAAATTCGAAAGGACGAAACCCCATTTAAACATCGGGACCATCGGGCACATCGACCATGGCAAGACGACTCTGACAGCAGCCATAACCCTGGTATTGTCCAAGGTTGGGGGAGCGAAAGCGACGTCATATGCTGAAATAGACAAGGCCCCTGAAGAGAAGGAAAGAGGCATCACCATCAATACCTCCCATGTGGAGTATCAGACCGATAACCGGCATTATGCCCATGTGGACTGCCCGGGCCATGCCGACTATATCAAGAACATGATCACCGGAGCAGCGCAGATGGATGGAGCCATACTGGTAGTGTCGGGAGCAGACGGCCCCATGCCGCAGACCAGAGAGCACATCCTGCTGTCCAGGCAGGTGGAAGTGCCCTACATCGTGGTATTCATCAACAAGATCGACATGGTGGATGATGAAGAGCTCCTGGAACTGGTTGAAATGGAAGTGCGCGAGCTGTTGAGCTTCTATGAATTTCCCGGAGACGACCTGCCGGTAGTGAGAGGTTCGGCTTTAAAGGCATTAGAATGCGGATGCGGCAGCCGTGAATGCGAATGGTGCGGGCACATCTGGGAACTGATGGATGCAGTTGACAACTACATTCCGTTACCGGAGAGAGCGGTAGACAAACCCTTCCTGATGCCGATCGAAGACGTATTCACCATCACCGGACGCGGCACTGTGACCACCGGCAGGGTGGAACGCGGTACGATAAAGGTTGGAGATGAAGTAGAGATCGTAGGCATGCGCGAAGAGACCAGAAAGACAGTATGCACCGGTGTAGAGATGTTCAGGAAGCTGTTGGACTATGCTCAGGCAGGGGACAACATAGGCACATTGTTAAGGGGCGTAGACCGCAAAGAAGTGGAAAGAGGCATGGTATTGGCCAAGCCGGGCAGCATCAAGCCGTTGACCAAATTCAATGCGGAGGTATACGTATTGACCAAAGACGAAGGTGGCAGACACACCCCGTTTTTCAGCGGATACCGGCCGCAGTTCTACTTCAGGACCACTGATGTGACCGGGGTCATCCAGCTGCCCGAAGGAGTAGAGATGGTAATGCCGGGTGACAACGTGCAGATGTCGATAGAGCTGATCACCCCCATAGCCATCGAGCAGGGGTTGCGTTTCGCTATTCGTGAGGGCGGCCGCACCGTAGGTGCCGGCGTGGTCACAGCCATCTTCGACTAATCAGGCCCGCCAACCCGGGATCAACAGCAGGGATGAACCCCCTGCTTTATTTCTGTATCCAAATCTGGCAACATTGACACCTTGCCTGCAGTGTGATAGAGTATTCTAGGATTTCTGTGTACCAGGATGGAGGTATTATAAGCATGAGAGTAGGTATTACTATGGCCTGCACTGAGTGCAAGCAGCGCAATTACACAACCACCAAGAATAAAAAGAAGCACAGCGAGAGAATTGAATTGAAAAAATACTGCAAATTCTGCAATACTCATACTGTTCACAGGGAAATTAAGTAGAATCAGGATGTGAAAGTTTTGACCAAGAACAGCAGTCCTGCCAAAAAGGATGAAAACGCCAGAGGCAAATGGGAACAAGCCAAAGGATTCCTTTTGGGTGTGTGGTATGAACTGAGAAAGGTTCACTGGCCTAACCGTCAGCAACTTCTGGCCTATACCGGCGTGGTCTTGATTTCGGTTGCCTTTGTAGCCATACTCCTCTGGATTTTCGATATGGGCTTATCCTTTGTCCTGGACAGATTGTTTAAGGCCTTTGCTTAAAGGAGGTAGTTCCCGTGAGCTCATCAAAAGTTGATTCCGCGCCACCGGAAGAGGTTGGAACTGCTGCAGAGGCTACCCCGGAACCTCGGGGAGAATGGTACGTGGTTCATACTTATTCAGGCTATGAGAATAAAATCAAGGTGGACCTGGCCAAAAGGGTCGAATCCATGAATATGCAGGATAAGATCTTCGATATCTTGATTCCTGAGGAAAAAGAGGTCGAGTACAAAGGTGGCAAGAAAAAGGTCACCAGCAAGCGGGTGTTTCCCGGCTATGTGCTGGTCAATATGATAATGAGTGAGGATTCCTGGTACGTAGTCCGCCATACCCCTGGTGTCACCGGGTTTGTGGGCAGCGGCAGCAAACCCATTCCCCTGCAAGAGGATGAAATCAACAAAATCCTGCGTCAGATGGGCTTGATAGAAAGCAAACCCAAATTCGTCGATATCGAGATTGGGGAGAGCATCAGGGTGCGCACCGGGCCCTTTGCCAACTTCGAGGGTGTTGTCAAGGAACTGCTCCCGGATAGAGGTAAGGTAAGGGTCAATATTTCCATGTTCGGCAGGGAAACCCCGGTTGAGCTGGATTATGAGCAGATAGAGAAATTATAAGGAGGTGAAGAGTTGGCTAAAAAGGTAATTGGCAAGATATCATTACAGATCGCCGCTGGGAAGGCAACCCCGGCCCCGCCAGTCGGGCCTGCATTAGGACAATTTGGTGTCAATATTATGGGTTTTTGCAAGGATTATAACGCCAAGACAGCTGATAAAACCGGTTATATCATTCCGGTTGAGATCACTGTTTTCGAAGACCGCTCCTTTACCTTTGTATTGAAGTCCCCACCGGCCTCAGACCTCTTAAAAAAGGCTGCCAACATCGAGAAAGGCTCCGGTGAGCCCAATAAGAAAAAGGTCGGCAAAGTAACCCGGGCCAAGATTGTAGAAATAGCTGAAACCAAGAAAGACGACTTGAATGCGGCCGATCTGGAGGCTGCTATTCGCATGATCGAAGGAACCGCACGCAGTATGGGATTGGAGATTGTAGACTGAGCAACTGAAGTGGGAGGATTAAATCCGCACCAACCACGAGGAGGTATACTTAATGAAACGAGGCAAAGCCTATCAAGATGCTGCCAAACAGTTTGATAGAACACAACTGTACGAGCCGGTCCAGGCCCTGCAAATCGTCAAGGACATTGCCAAGGCCAAGTTCGATGAGACCGTAGAAGTGCACATCAAATTGGGGGTCGATCCCCGCCACGCTGACCAGCAGGTCAGAGGAACGGTCAGCCTGCCGCACGGAACCGGCAAAACCAGGAAAGTGCTGGTATTCGCCAAAGGGGAAAAAGCTAAAGAGGCTGAAAATGCCGGAGCCGATTTTGTCGGTGCCGAAGAACTTGCCGAAAGGATTCAGGGCGGCTGGTTCGACTTCGATGTTGCGGTGGCTACACCGGACATGATGGCGGTGGTCGGCAAATTAGGTAAGTTGTTGGGGCCTCGCGGCCTGATGCCCAACCCCAAATCAGGCACCGTGACTTTCGATATCGAGCGCACCGTCAAGGAGCTCAAAGCCGGACGGATTGAATACCGCGTGGACAAAAGCGCCATAGTGCATGCCCCCATTGGCAGGGTATCCTTTGATGTTGACAGGCTGCGGGAAAACCTGGTGGTTTTTGCCGAAGCCCTGATAAAGGCCCGGCCAGCTGCGGCTAAAGGGCAGTACATGCGCTCTGTGACGGTCTGTTCAACTATGGGGCCAGGGGTCAAGATCAACCCCTTGGCATTGGTGGCTATGAGCAAACAATCCTGATCTTTATACCAAAACTGCAAATCAAAACCGTAGACAGCCGGTGGGAAACCTTAAAGAACAGCGTTCGCCAGCCGAGGTTATTATCGAATAGATTTCTTGCTATGGACTATTGGATAACCTCTGCACAGGCTGCAGGGGTTTTTGATTTGTAGCCCAAATGATTATAAGGGGGTGAAGTGGCATGCCGAAATTGGAAGAAAAACAGCAGGTGGTCAAGCAGCTGCAAGACAGGATCGATAAAGCCGGTTTGATTGTTTTCACCGACTATCGCGGCCTGAATGTTGAAGAGATGACCGCTTTGCGCAATCAGCTGCGCATTCCCGGGGTAGAATACCGGGTGGTCAAAAATACCATGATGGGGTTCGCCCTGAAAAACTCCGGTTACCAGGACATCGCCAATCAGCTGGAAGGCCCTAATGCGGTTTTGTTCAGCGATGATGATTTGGTAACCCCGGCCAAAGCCATCTATGATTTTATGAAGGAACGCAAGAAACTGGAGGTAAAAATAGGCATCCTGCAGGGGCAGGTAGTAGACCCTGACAGGCTCAAGGCTTTGGCTGAACTCCCGCCTAAAGAGGTGCTCTTGGGCAAGGTAGTGGGAACCCTGCAGGCTCCTATCTCCAGCCTGGTTTATGTGCTTAATGCCAACCTGACTGGATTGGCCCGGGTGATTGACCAAATCCGCCTGCAAAAGGCAGCCGGCTAAGATGAGACAGCAACTGCTGTCAGCTATGATATGAGATATAATAAGGAGGTTTTTCAGAATGAGTAAAGTACAGGAAGTTATTGATATTGTTAAAGGACTCACCGTATTGGAACTGGCCGAATTGGTAAAGGCCCTGGAAGATGAATTTGGCGTAACTGCTGCGGCCCCGGTTGCGGTTGCTGCAGCCCCGGCCGCTGCTGCTGAGCCTGAAGAAGAACAGACTGAGTTCGACGTAATCCTGACCTCTTCCGGCGAAAAGAAAGTCAATGTTATCAAGGTAGTCCGTGAGCTGACCAGCCTGGGGCTCAAAGAAGCCAAGGATCTGGTTGACTCTGCTCCCAAACCCATCAAGGAAAAGGTTTCCAAGCAGGAAGCTGCCGAAATCAAAGCCAAGATCGAAGAGGCCGGCGGAAGCGTGGAAATCAAATAATCAAAGCCCACTGAAAAAGGTGCTGAGGTGCCCAGCACCTTTTTTTATTGCCCGATGAGTATTAAGATTATATTAGGCGTGGTGGTCCGGGGATATATTAAGGGTTTAGCAAGCGGGTATAGGGGGATGATTTTAATGAGACTCAAGGGGTTGTTTTTGCTGCTGGCGTTTTTGCTGGCATATCCTGTAGAAGTCCTGGCAGCTGATTTCAATTGGACCCTGACCTGGCAAGGCGGTGAGATGCTGACGGAAACCATAGTTACTGATAACCAGGACCTGATAAATCGGGAAGGCGACTGGCAGCAGGACCAGGAGCAGCCTCAATCCTTCACGCGTCAGACCGAGGGCTGGGCAGCCTACCACCTCAATCCGGACCGGTTACCGGTTGCAGCCAGGACCAAGAACTACCTGGTGATCAAGATAACCAGGATCGAGCCCGATGCCGCGGCTTATGGGGAAGGAAGCACTTTCTATCGGCTGACCGAATCCGGCTCCGGCCAGGTAAGAATGGAAATGCCCGGACTGATCATGCAGGCCCCGCAAGCCGAAAAGTCGACCTGGAGGGAGGGTTTTGCCGGCACCTTTAGCATAGCTCCTCAAGCACAGGCTGAGGGATATAACCTGGCGATGACGGTTATCACCATTGAGATTGTGCCATCGGTTATTGCCGTTCTGGTGGTCGGCTGGGGCCTGATCTGGATATTGTACCGACGGCAGGTCAAACGCATGGAAGGCCTGATTGAGGCCAGGTATTCCCTGGATAATGTTATCACCGAGATGCCCGCCGAAATGCCAGCTGAAGAGAATCAGAACCAGGCTGCAGAAGAAAACAAAAATCCGTAGAAAAACCTTGACCTTCATTATTACGTATGATAATATTAATAATTGCCATTTAGTATAAACCAAATGGCTTTATGGTATACATGCTGGGGTAGTTGCGTATAAAGCGAGGTTTTAGATTAGGCCTTGCTTTTCACTCTTTTCAGAATAAAAAAGGGGTGAACACTGGATGCCAAAAGTTGTACAGTATGGCCGTGTCCAACGACTGAGTTACTCAAGAATCGATGAGCCCATCGAGTTGCCCAACCTGATCCAGGTGCAGTTGAGTTCATACCGCTGGTTTATAGAAAAAGGTTTACGGGAAGCCCTGCAGGAGGTCTTCCCTATTTCCGACTTCACCGGGAATTTGGAATTGGATTTCATTGATTACAGTTTGGGTGAACCCAAATACGATGTGCATGAATGCAAAGAAAGGGATGTGAGTTATCAGGCCCCCTTGAAATTGAAGGTGCGGCTTACAGATAAAGAAACCGGAGAGATCAAAGAATCTGAGGTCTACATGGGCGACCTTCCCCTGATGACCGATAAGGGAACCTTCATTATTAATGGTGCAGAAAGGGTTGTGGTCAGCCAGTTGGTGAAATCCCCCGGGGTGTATTTCAATGACCGGGTGGACGTAGCCGGCAACACATTATACGGCGCCACGATAATACCCAACCGTGGGGCCTGGTTTGAATTGGAAATGGACAGTGCCGGGGTGATATATACACGCATAGATAAAACCCGTAAAATCCCGGTAACGGTCTTGCTGAGATGTATCGGCTTTGAAAGCAATGAAGCCATACTGGCCTTATACGACCAGGCCGAAATCCTTGCCAAAACCCTGGACAAGGATACCACTACCAATAAAAAGGAAGCATTAATCGAGTTCTACCGCCGCCTCCGCCCAGGGGAGATGGCTACCGAGGATGCGGCTGAACAGCTGCTGAACAACCTGTTCTTCGACCCGCGGCGCTATGATATGGCAACCGTGGGGCGCTACAAGGTGAATAAGAAGCTGGGCCTGGACATACCGATTGAAACCAGGCACCTGACGGTAAAAGACATCACCGCGACCATCGGTTATCTCCTGCGCCTGATACAGGGTGAAGGGAAGACCGATGTGATCGACCATCTGGGCAACCGCCGCTTAAGGTCGATCGGTGAGCTATTGCAGAACCAGTTTCGTACCGGGCTGGTGCGCATGGAGCGCGTAGTGCGCGAGCGCATGAGCATACACGATGTGGAAAGCCTGACCCCGCAGATACTCATCAATATCCGGCCTATAACCGCTGCGGTCAAGGAGTTTTTCGGCAGTTCGCAGTTGTCGCAGTTCATGGATCAAACCAATCCCCTGGCTGAACTCACCCATAAAAGGCGCTTGTCCGCCCTGGGGCCAGGCGGTCTGACCCGTGAGCGAGCAGGCTTTCAGGTGCGTGACGTACATCACTCCCATTACGGCAGAATATGCCCCATAGAAACACCTGAAGGCCCCAACATTGGGCTGATAGGATCACTGGCCACTTTTGGCCGGGTTAATGATTTCGGTTTCATCGAAACCCCGTACCGTAAAGCGGATAAAGAAACCGGACGGGTTCTGGACGAAATCCACTACCTCTCCGCAGATGAAGAAGAAGAATTCGTGATAGCCCAGGCCAACGCCCCTCTGGATGAAAACGGCTATTTCAAACAAGAAAGAGTAGAGGCCCGTTTCGGGGAGGAAATCCTGGAGGTGCCGGTAAACCGGGTGGACTACATGGACGTCTCCCCCAAGCAGGTATTCAGTGTGGCCACCTCCTTAATCCCATTTCTGGAAAACGATGACGCCAACCGGGCCTTGATGGGGGCCAATATGCAGCGCCAGGCAGTGCCCTTGATCCGTACCGAGGCGCCGATTGTCGGTACCGGGTTGGAATACAAGGCCGCCAAGGACTCCGGCGCGGTGGTGCTGGCCAAGAAAGCCGGACGGGTGCGCAAGGTAAGTGCCGACCGCATTGTTATAGATAATGACGACGGGACTATTGAGGTTTACAATCTGCTCAAATTCGTACGCTCCAACCAGGGCACCTGCTATAATCAGCGGCCTATAGTCAAAGTGGGTGATCAGGTGGAGGCCAACGAGATAATTGCTGATGGTCCCAGTACCTGCAATGGTGAGCTTGCTTTGGGGCGCAATGTGTTGGTGGCCTTTATGCCCTGGGAAGGTTACAACTATGAGGACGCCATCCTCATTTCCGAGCAACTGGTAAAAGAAGATATATTCACTTCTATTCACATTGAGGAATACGAATGCGAAGCCCGCGACACCAAACTGGGTCCTGAGGAGATTACCCGGGACATTCCCAATGTGTCCGAAGATATGTTGAAAAACCTGGATGATCAAGGAGTCATTCGGGTAGGCGCCGAGGTGCGGGCCGATGACATTCTGGTGGGGAAAGTGACCCCCAAGGGTGAGACCGAGCTGACCCCGGAAGAAAGGCTGTTGCGTGCGATTTTCGGGGAAAAAGCCCGGGAGGTCAGGGACTCCTCACTGAGGGTGCCGCATGGCGAGGCCGGCAAAGTTGTAGCGGTTAAACGCTTTTCCCGGGAAAACGGCGATGAATTGCCCCCCGGGGTCAATCAGCTGGTCAGGGTATATATCGCGCAGAAGCGAAAAATTTCCGAAGGCGACAAAATGGCGGGGCGACACGGCAACAAAGGGGTTATTTCCAGGATACTGCCGGAAGAGGATATGCCTTTTCTTGAAGATGGCACCCCGGTGCAGATCATACTCAACCCGCTGGGGGTTCCATCCCGCATGAACATTGGACAGATCCTGGAGTGCCACATGGGCTGGGCTGCCAATGCCCTGGGTATAAATATTGCCACCCCGGTCTTCGACGGGGCCAATGAAGAGGATATATTCGCCAAATTGTCCGAAGCCGGGAAGCCTGCCAGCGGCAAGACGATTCTGTATGACGGGCGTACCGGGGAACCTTTCGATCATGAGGTCACAGTGGGTTATGTTTACATGTTGAAACTGGCCCATCTGGTAGACGACAAGATCCATGCCCGCTCAATTGGGCCATATTCACTGGTAACCCAGCAACCCCTGGGCGGCAAGGCCCAGTTTGGCGGCCAGCGTTTCGGGGAAATGGAAGTGTGGGCCCTGGAAGCCTATGGGGCTTCTTATACCCTGCAGGAAATCTTAACGGTCAAGTCCGACGATGTGGTAGGGCGCTTGAAAACCTACGAATCCATCGTCAAGGGCGATAATATCCCGGAACCGGGTGTTCCTGAAGGCTTTAAGGTCTTGATCAAGGAACTGCAGAGCCTGGCATTGGATGTGCGCATTCTTTCCGGAGATGATCAGGAGATTGCCATCAAGGATATAGATTATGAGGTCAATGAAAAGGAAAAGGCGCGCGAACTGGGACTGGAACTGCCTGAAGGCAGCGCCGCCCGTTCCAGGCAGAGCGGCAGTGATTATATAGATGATACCCAGGAGACTACAGAGGAAGCAGATGAGATGGCGGATGAAAGCCCGGCTCACTTAGACGAGGACCTTTTAAACCCGGACCTGTTAGATGAAGAGGGCTTGGAACAGGATGCCCTGGAGGACGACATACTGGGTGCCCTGGATGATAACGAGGAACTGGAAGAGTGCCTTGATTAATAGAAAAAGGCTCGTTGACAGTGACGCATCTTCTGGAAAGGAGAGTCTGCCTTGTTAGATGTTAATAACTTTGAGCGGATTAAGATTTCCCTGGCTTCGCCGGAACAGATTCGTTCCTGGAGCAGTGGGGAGGTTAAAAAGCCCGAGACTATTAACTACCGCACTTTAAGGCCGGAAAAAGAAGGCCTGTTTTGTGAGAAGATTTTCGGCCCGGTTAAAGACTGGGAATGCCATTGCGGAAAATATAAGAGGGTGCGCCATCGCGGCATAGTATGCGACCGCTGCGGCGTGGAGGTGACCACTTCCAAGGTCAGGCGGGAACGCATGGGGCATATCGAACTGGCCGCCCCGGTGTCCCACATCTGGTATCTCAAGGGTATCCCCAGCCGCATGGGCTTGCTTTTGGACATGTCTCCCAAGGTTTTGGAGAAGGTAATATATTTTGTCAATTACATCGTTATCCACCCGGGCGATACCCCTTTGTTGAAAAAACAGCTCCTCAATGAGAAGGAGTACCGCGAAAACCGGGAGCGTTACGGAGATGCTTTCAAGGCCGGCATAGGGGCCGAAGCCATTAAAACCCTGTTAAACGAGATCGATCTGGATAAAATGTCGGAGGAGCTAAAAGAGGAGATAGCCAATACTACCGGGCAGCGCAAAGGCCGTGCCATCAAGCGCCTGGAAGTGGTGGAATCCTTCCGCCTGTCAGGCAATGACCCGGAATGGATGATAATGGATGTGTTACCGGTCATACCGCCCGAGCTGCGCCCCATGGTACAGCTCGACGGTGGCCGTTTTGCCACTTCCGATTTGAATGATCTCTACCGCCGGGTGATCAACCGCAACAACCGCTTAAAGCGCCTGTTGGATCTGGGAGCCCCGGATATCATCGTGCGCAATGAAAAGCGGATGCTGCAGGAAGCAGTGGATGCCCTGGTTGATAACGGCCGCCGCGGCCGTCCGGTTACTGGACCGGGCAACCGCCCCTTGAAATCCCTCAGCGATATGCTGAAAGGCAAACAGGGCCGCTTCCGCCAGAACCTCCTGGGCAAAAGGGTTGACTATTCGGGGCGTTCTGTCATCGTGGTGGGACCGAATCTCAAGATGCATCAGTGCGGACTCCCCAAGGAGATGGCCCTGGAGCTGTTCAAGCCTTTTGTAATGAAAAAACTGGTAGACCGCGGCATTTCCTCCAATATCAAAAGCGCCAAGAAAATGGTGGAGCGCGGCCGCGAAGAGGTTTGGGATATCTTGGATGATGTTATCAAAGAGCATCCGGTGTTGCTAAACCGTGCTCCTACCCTGCACAGACTGGGCATACAGGCCTTTGAACCGGTTCTGGTGGAAGGCCGGGCCCTGCAGCTGCATCCCCTGGTATGTACAGCCTACAATGCTGACTTTGACGGCGACCAGATGGCGGTGCATGTGCCTTTGAGCGCTGAAGCCCAGACCGAAGCGCGCCTGCTGATGCTGGCCAGCAACAACATCCTCAATCCCAAGGATGGCAAGCCGGTTTGCACACCGACACAGGATATGGTCATCGGCATTTATTACCTGACCTACATGAGCGAGGAAGAGCTTAAGCGGCCGATAGAGGAGCTGCGCTGCTTCTCCAGCCCGGAGGAAGCCCGCATGGCATACGAGTTGGGGCAGATCGGGCTGAGGGAAAAGATCAGGGTCAAGATGTCGTTTACCGCCAATGGGGAATATCACCATGATGAGATCGTTGAGACCTCAGTGGGAAGGGTGATATTCAAAGAAGTCATACCCGACAGCATCGGCTTTCACAATGAGGTAATAGATAAGAAGAAACTGGGCAATATCGTCTATGAATGTTACCGCCTTGAAGGCAATGCCCGCACTGCGGAGATGCTGGATGGCATTAAACGCCTGGGATACCAATTCAGCACCAAAGCGGGGATCAGTGTGGGTGTTACCGACTTTGAAACCCCCGAAGCCAAAGGGAACATTCTGGCTGAGGCTGAGCAGATGGTAGACAGCATAGAAGAGGATTTCCTCTTCGGGTTAATGACTGAGGATGAGCGTCACCGGCAGGTGGTGGAAATCTGGAATCAGGCTACCGATAAAGTAACCGAAGCCCTGAAAGAGTCCCTGCCTGAAGATAACCCGGTTTACATGATGGCTGTTTCCGGGGCCCGCGGAAACTTCCAGCAGATTCGCCAGCTGGCCGGGATGAGAGGGCTTATGGCTGACCCCTCCGGCAAGATCATCGACTTGCCGATAAAAGCGAATTTCCGTGAAGGCCTTACGGTTCTGGAATACTTCATCTCCACTCACGGAGCCCGCAAGGGTCTGGCTGATACGGCTCTGCGTACTGCTGACTCGGGATATCTGACCCGACGCCTGGTCGATGTATCGCAGGATGTCATTGTGAGAGAAGAGGATTGTGAATCAGCGGAAGGCATTTATGTGGAGAAGATCACTGAGGGATCGCAGCTGATTGAACCCCTGCACCAGCGCATTATAGGCAGGGTTTCCTTAGATACCATTTATCACCCGGTTACCGGAGAAGTGCTGGTCCATGAGAACGAGATGATCGACGACGAAATGGGCCACCTGATTGAGGAGCTGGGCATTGACAGAGTCAAAATAAGAAGCGTTTTGACCTGCAAGACCAAACATGGGGTATGCAAGAAGTGCTATGGCCGTAACCTGGCTACCGGCTATGATGTTGAGATAGGCGAAGCGGTTGGCATTCTGGCCGCACAATCGATAGGCGAGCCCGGTACGCAGCTGACCATGCGCACCTTCCATACCGGCGGTGTGGCCGGCGAAGACATCACGCGCGGTTTGCCCCGCGTTGAAGAGCTTTTTGAAGTGCGCAAACCCAAGGGGCAGGCCGTGGTGGCTGAAGTCAGCGGCAGGGTCAAACTGTCGGAGAATAAAGGCCGGCGCGAGGTGATCATCTTAGGGGACAATGATGAACAGCTGGGTTCTTATCTGGTGCATTACGGCTCCCGGCTTAAAGTTTCTGAAGGTGACTGGGTCGATGTGGGCGATGCCCTGACCGAAGGCCCCTTGAATCCCCATGACATCTTAAAGACCAAGGGCATGCAGGATGTACAGCGCTACATTCTGCAGGAGGTGCAGAAGGTATATCGCTCCCAGGGGGTCGATATCAGCGACAAGCATATTGAGATCATGATCCGGCAGATGCTGAAGAAGGTCAAGATTGAGTTTTCAGGAGATACCTCCATGCTGCCGGGGGCCTATGTCGATATCTCCAGCTTTGAAGAAGAAAACCGCAAGGTCATGGCCAGGGGCGGTCTGCCTGCAGTTTGCTCGCCGATGCTCCTGGGAATAACCAAGGCATCCTTGAACACCGATTCTTTCCTGTCGGCAGCCTCTTTCCAGGAAACCACCAAGGTGTTGACCGAAGCGGCTATCAAAGGCAAGATCGACAACCTGATCGGCTTAAAAGAGAATGTTATCATTGGCAAGCTGATACCTGCCGGAACCGGGTATTCAGTTTATAGAAATATACAGCTGGAAGAGCAGGTTGAGGCGAATCAGCCGGCCTTGCAGGAAGAGCCGGTTTAAGCGACGGGGCTGCTTGGCGCAGCCCCCCAAATTGATCATGGTTAGAATTGACTGAGGGACCACCAGGTGCTAAAATATTTAAGTGCGCGGCAAATAAGCTCGAATAATCCTTTATGCCTATTTTCTGATGTTCGGAGGTTTATCTGTGCCACTAGAGGATCTGAAACAAGCATCTCGGGTAATCGGTGCCAAACAGGTCAAAAAAGCCATTACCCGCGGCATAGCAAGTAAGGTTTACATTGCCTGTGATGCCGAACCCCATGTGGTTGAACCCATTAAGCAACTGTGCCAGCAGCACCAGGTTGAAATTGAGATGGTAAACAGCAAGAAAGCCCTGGGGGAAGCCTGTGGCATTGATGTGGGTTCAGCAACCGTGGCATTGCTTGACAACAACATGGGGAAGGAGGTGCAATAGTGCCAACTATCAATCAATTGGTAAGAAAAGGGCGCGAAAAAATCCAGAAGAAATCGACTGCGCCGGCGTTGAAGAGTTGCCCGCAAAAGCGCGGGGTGTGCACCCGTGTTTATACCACAACACCTAAGAAGCCCAATTCGGCATTGCGTAAGATTGCCAGGGTGCGTCTGTCCAACGGTATTGAGGTAACTGCTTATATCCCCGGAATCGGTCACAACCTGCAGGAGCACTCGGTGGTTTTGATTAGAGGCGGTCGTGTCAAGGACCTGCCCGGGGTAAGATATCATATTATCAGAGGAACCCTGGATGCGGCTGGGGTTCAGAACCGTGCCCGGGGGAGATCGAAATACGGCACCAAACGGCCTAAGAAAAAATAGGAGGGAGGCGCGATATGCCAAGAAAGGGACCTGTACCCAAACGCGATGTTCTGCCAGATCCCATATACCACAGCAAGTATTTTACCAAACTGGTCAATCAGGTTATGTGGGATGGCAAGAAAAGCCTGGCGGAAAAGATATGTTATACCGCTTTTGACATAGTGGCCAAGAAAACCGGCAAAGACCCCATGGATGTGTTCGAAATCGCGATGAAGAACATCACCCCGATACTCGAAGTGCGCGCCCGCCGGGTTGGCGGTGCCAACTATCAGGTGCCGGTAGAGGTTAGACCGGAAAGAAGACAGACCCTGGCCATTCGCTGGTTGGTGGGTTATGCACGTAAACGCGGCGAAAAAACCATGGCTGAACGACTGGCCGGAGAAATTGTTGATGCTTACAACAACACTGGCCAATCAGTAAAAAAGAAAGAGGATACGCATAAGATGGCCGAGGCCAACCGGGCCTTTGCCCATTACCGCTGGTAATGACTTATGCTGGGTAGGTCGATGATGAAGGCAGATTTGACTGCAATTAGGAATATTGGCATCATGGCCCATATAGATGCGGGCAAGACCACTACTACGGAGAGAATTCTATTCTATACCGGTAAAGTGCACCGTATCGGTGAGGTCGATAAAGGCACCGCCACTATGGACTGGATGACCCAGGAGCAGGAAAGAGGCATAACCATCACCTCGGCAGCTACTACTTGTGCCTGGCGGGATGCGGTTATCAATATCATCGACACGCCCGGGCATGTGGACTTTACTGTTGAGGTAGAACGTTCGTTAGGCATACTTGATGGGGCTATTGCTATTTTCTGTGCGGTAGCCGGTGTACAGCCGCAATCGGAGACCGTATGGCGCCAGGCCGACAGGTATGGCGTCCCTCGCATCGCCTATATTAATAAAATGGATCGCATTGGCGCTGACTACTTCAGGGCTGTAAATATGATCCGTACCGGTCTGGGCAGCGAGCCGGTCATGCTCCATCTCCCTATAGGGGTAGAGGATCTTTTCTCTGGGGTCATTGACCTGGTATCGCTCAAGGCCTATATATATGAAGAAGAAAGCGGAGAGCATTATCTGATCAAAGAGCTGACCGCCGAACAGATGGAAGAAGCCCTGCCCTACCGCCAGCAATTATTGGAGAAAATAGCCGAGTTTGATGATTATATCCTGGAAAAGTATTTGGATGGAAAGGAAATCAGCGTCGAAGAAATACAAAAATCCTTGCGCAGCCTTACCATTCAAAATAAAATTGTACCGGTTCTATGTGGTTCTTCTTTCAAGAACAAAGGGGTGCAGATGCTTCTGGATGCAGTGGTGGACTACTTGCCTTCGCCACTGGATATACCGCCGGTCAAAGGCATTGATCCCAAAAGCGGACAGGAGGTCAGCCGTGAGGCTACGGTTGCAGCGCCGTTCTGTGCTCTGGCTTTTAAGGTCGCGGTTGACCCTTATGTGGGCAAACTGACCTACTTTAGGGTTTATTCCGGCAGGGTGAAAGCCGGCAGCACTTTGATAAACAGCGGCAAGAACCGCCGCGAGCGGATCACCAAGCTCTTGAAGATGCATGCCAACCATCGCGAGGAGATTCAGGAAGCACTGGCCGGTGAGATCGTGGCAGCCGTAGGTCTGAAAGAAACCGTAACCGGTGATACCCTGTGCAGTGAGCCTGATACCATCGTACTCGAAACCATTCAATTTCCTGATCCGGTGGTTGATGTAGCCATCGAGGCCAAAACCAAAGCCGACCAGGATAAAATCGGTGAGAGTTTACGGCGCCTGGCGGAAGAGGATCCTACCTTTAGAACCAGGTTTGATGATGAAACCGGGCAAACCATTATATCGGGAATGGGCGAACTGCATCTGGAAATCATTGTGGATCGCTTGTTGAAAGAGTTCAAAGTCAATGCCAATGTAGGCAAACCCCAGGTATCTTATAAAGAAACAGTGAAAAAGCCAGGCAAGGCTGAAGCCCGCTTTGAAAAACAAACCGGCGGGCGCGGGCAGTTTGCTCATGTGATTTTAGAAATAGCACCCCGGCCTGAAGGCCAGGGAGTGCGGTTTATTGATAAATCCAACCATGAACATATACCCCGGGAATTTATTCCCGCCATCGAAAGTGGGGTGTTAGAGGGTTTACAGGCCGGGATTCTGGCAGGTTATCCAGTCGATGATGTGGAGGTGACCTTAAAAGGAGGGAGCTTTCACGAGGTTGATTCCTCGGAACAGGCCTTTAAAGTCGCTGCCGTGATGGCCTTAAAGGAATCCCTGCAGTCGGCTGAGCCAGTCCTTTTGGAACCGATTATGGACATTGAGATTGTCAGCCCGGAAGAATACGTCGGAGACATCATATCCGACCTCAATGCTCGCCGCGGCAGGGTGATAGGATTTGAAGAAAACCGTCACAGCAAGATCATCAAAGGCGAGGTGCCGCTGGCGGAAACCTTTGGCTACGCAACCGCCCTGCGATCGGCCAGCCAGGGCAGAGCCAGTTTTTCCATGCAGATCAAGAACTATGCGGAGGTGCCCGCATCCAAAACTCGGGAAATCATGGCTAAAAGGTATGGTATACCATTACAGGATATGTAAAACAGGAAAGGAAAGGTGAGAGAACAGATGGCAAAGGCTAAATTCGAAAGGACGAAACCCCATTTAAACATCGGGACCATCGGGCACATCGACCATGGCAAGACGACTCTGACAGCAGCCATAACCCTGGTATTGTCCAAGGTTGGGGGAGCGAAAGCGACGTCATATGCTGAAATAGACAAGGCCCCTGAAGAGAAGGAAAGAGGCATCACCATCAATACCTCCCATGTGGAGTATCAGACCGATAACCGGCATTATGCCCATGTGGACTGCCCGGGCCATGCCGACTATATCAAGAACATGATCACCGGAGCAGCGCAGATGGATGGAGCCATACTGGTAGTGTCGGGAGCAGACGGCCCCATGCCGCAGACCAGAGAGCACATCCTGCTGTCCAGGCAGGTGGAAGTGCCCTACATCGTGGTATTCATCAACAAGATCGACATGGTGGATGATGAAGAGCTCCTGGAACTGGTTGAAATGGAAGTGCGCGAGCTGTTGAGCTTCTATGAATTTCCCGGAGACGACCTGCCGGTAGTGAGAGGTTCGGCTTTAAAGGCATTAGAATGCGGATGCGGCAGCCGTGAATGCGAATGGTGCGGGCACATCTGGGAACTGATGGATGCAGTTGACAACTACATTCCGTTACCGGAGAGAGCGGTAGACAAACCCTTCCTGATGCCGATCGAAGACGTATTCACCATCACCGGACGCGGCACTGTGACCACCGGCAGGGTGGAACGCGGTACGATAAAGGTTGGAGATGAAGTAGAGATCGTAGGCATGCGCGAAGAGACCAGAAAGACAGTATGCACCGGTGTAGAGATGTTCAGGAAGCTGTTGGACTATGCTCAGGCAGGGGACAACATAGGCACATTGTTAAGGGGCGTAGACCGCAAAGAAGTGGAAAGAGGCATGGTATTGGCCAAGCCGGGCAGCATCAAGCCGTTGACCAAATTCAATGCGGAGGTATACGTATTGACCAAAGACGAAGGTGGCAGACACACCCCGTTTTTCAGCGGATACCGGCCGCAGTTCTACTTCAGGACCACTGATGTGACCGGGGTCATCCAGCTGCCCGAAGGAGTAGAGATGGTAATGCCGGGTGACAACGTGCAGATGTCGATAGAGCTGATCACCCCCATAGCCATCGAGCAGGGGTTGCGTTTCGCTATTCGTGAGGGCGGCCGCACCGTAGGTGCCGGCGTGGTCACGGCCATCTTTGATTAGTAAACAGCGGGTCTCGGTTGGGAAGGTGATGGCCTTCCCAACTGGACACCCGGATGCGTGTGCAAGCTAAGCCAGCTAAGGAGGTTTTGACAAAAGGTGAATGGCCAACAGAAAGTAAGGATTAGACTAAAGGCATTTGATCACAAACTCCTTGACCAGTCCTCACAGAAGATTGTGGATACTGCTAAGAAGAATGGATCTAATGTGTCTGGACCTATTCCACTGCCGACCGAAAAGAGTATTTATACCATTTTGCGCTCACCGCATGTGAATAAGGATTCGCGGGAACAGTTTGAAATGAGAACTCACAAGCGACTGATTGACATACTGGATCCCAATCCCAAAACCATTGATGCCCTGATGCATTTGGATCTCCCTTCAGGGGTGGATATCGAAATCAAGTTGTAATGAGCCGGGCTGCTTACAAGCCAGTGGGGTACTCAAGGCTTGCCAGGCAGCCATCCAGCTTAGAGAAGTGAAGTTGGAAACCACTTCCAACCTATCACTGAGAATTGACCGACAGGAGGTAGTAAAATGGCTGGAAATGTGAAAAAAGCAATACTTGGCATAAAAATCGGCATGTCCCAGATTTTTGATGAAACCGGGCAAGCAGTGCCTGTAACTGTGGTGGAAGCCGGGCCCTGTACGGTATTACAGAAAAAAACCGAGAACATCGACGGTTATAACGCTATTCAGGTAGGTTTTTACAACCTAAAAGAAAGGCTGGCCAATAAGCCCATCAAGGGGCACTTCAAGAAAGCCAACGTGAAACCCATGCGCTATATCCGGGAGTTTCGCGTTGACAATGTGGATCAATACGAGGTTGGTCAGAGCATTCAGGCGGATGTGTTTGAGAGCGGCGATTTGGTTGATGTGGTCGGGACCTCCAAGGGGAAAGGCTTTGCCGGCGGGGTCAAGCGCCACAATTTCGCCCGTGGATCCATGGGACACGGCTCCAAATATCACCGACGTCCCGGTTCGCTGGCAGCCAAAGGGCCGGCACGTGTTTTTAAAGGTAGAAAGTTACCCGGTAGGTTAGGAGGGGAAAGAGTAACCGTCCAAGGCCTGAAGGTAGTAAAAGTCTATCCGGAAAGAAACCTGATTCTGATTAAGGGGTCAATCCCTGGGCCCAAAAGAGGTCTTGTCACCATAAAGAATTCAGTCAAGGCATAGCGCCGGCAAAGGAGGATAAATAAGTGCCTAAAGTAGCCATTTATAATATGAGCGGGGCCCAAATCGGTGAGCTTGAATTAAACGAAGCGGTATTTGGTATAACTCCCAATCAAGCGGTTCTGCATCAATTTATAAAAATGCAATTAAACAACCGTCGCGTCGGCACTGCTTCCACCAAGACACGGAGCGAGGTCCGTGGAGGAGGCAGAAAGCCCTGGAGACAAAAAGGAACCGGGCGCGCCCGGGTGGGAAGTACCCGCAATCCCTTGTGGAGAAAAGGCGGGGTCGTCTTTGGGCCCAGACCGCGGGACTATTCGTATACCCTGCCCCGCAAGGTAAGAAGGCTGGCCATGAAGTCAGCACTGAGCGGCAAGGTTTTGGACAATAATATGATAGTACTGGATGAATTGAGATTCGATCTGCCCAAGACCAAAGCCATGCTGCAGACCCTGGATTCCCTGAATATAGACCAAAAAGCCCTGGTGGTTGTAGCTGATGACCACAACGTCATTAAGTCGGCCCGCAATATTCCCGGGGTAAAGCCACTGCCGGTGGATTATATTAATGTTTATGACCTGATGAACTACGATATCCTTCTCATCACCAAGGATGCCGTTGCCAGGATAGAGGAGGTATTTGCGTAAGATGAGAGATTACCGGGATATAATTATCAAGCCAATTGTCACTGAGAAATCGATGGGCTTATTGGCTGACAATAAATATACCTTCATCGTTGATAAAAAAGCCAATAAAACTGAGATCAAAAACGCCATTGAGAACATCTTCAACGTCAGGGTCGATAAGGTTTACACTATGGTTGTGAGGGGAAAACCCAAGCGGCAGGGGCGCAGCATGGGCCGCACCCCGGACCGGAAGAAAGCCATAGTAACCCTTAAGCCCGGCCAAAAGATCAAGCTGTTTGAAGGCATGTAAGCACTCGCCGATGATGTTTTAAGGAGGGACATTAATCGAATGGGCATAAAGAAATTCAGGCCTACAACACCCAGCAGAAGACATATGACAGTGATGACCTTTGAGGAAATCACCAAAACCGAACCCGAAAAAAGCCTTACCGTTCCCCTGAAAAGCACTGGCGGGCGCAATGCCAAAGGGCGCTTGACGGTCAGACACCGGGGCGGTGGACATAAGCGTTTATACCGCATTATAGATTTCAAGCGTAACAAGGACCAGGTCCCGGCTAAAGTGGCGGCCATCGAATATGACCCCAACCGTTCGGCCAACATCGCTTTACTGCATTACCGGGATGGGCACAAAGCCTACATCATAGCACCGCAGGATCTGAAGGTGGGGGACGTGGTCGTGTCCGGAAGCGGATCCGACATCAAGGTGGGCAATGCCATGCCCTTAAAGGATATACCGGTAGGCTCGCTGATACACAACATTGAGCTCAGGCCCGGCAAAGGCGGGCAGCTGGTTCGTTCGGCAGGTACGGTGGCCCAGCTCATGGCCAAAGAGGGGTCCTACGCCCATGTGCGCCTGCCTTCCGGCGAGGTTCGCTTAATACACGTTAACTGCCGGGCTACCATAGGCCAGATCGGCAACCTGGAACACGAGAACATGACCCTCGGCAAAGCGGGCCGCTCCAGATGGCTGGGCATCAGGCCGACGGTCAGAGGCTCGGTCATGAACCCGGCGGATCACCCTCATGGCGGTGGTGAAGGGCGAGCCCCGATCGGCCGTAAGTATCCGGTATCACCCTGGGGCAAGATCGCTATCGGGGGCAAGACCCGCAAGAAAAAACCTTCTGACAAGATGATAGTCAAGAAGAGAAAATAAAGGAGGTCTTTAGATGGCTAGGTCACTCAAGAAAGGACCTTATTGTGATCCCAAGCTCTTGGCCAAGGTTGAACAAATGAACGAATCCGGCAAGAAAGCGGTTATCAAAACCTGGTCGAGACGCTCTACCATATTCCCGCAGATGATAGGCCATACCCTGGCGGTGCATGACGGCAAAAGGCATGTTCCAATATACATCACTGAAGATATGGTGGGCATGAAACTGGGCGAGTTCGCCCCTACCCGAACCTATCGGGGGCATGCCGGCAAATCGGAAAAAACCAGCCGATCCAGGTAGAAAGGAGGCAGATTACAAGCATGGAGGCAAAGGCAATTGCACGCTATTTAAGAATATCTCCTTTCAAGGCGCGTCAGGTTGCTGACCTGGTAAGGGGCAAGGATATCAAAGAAGCGATGGGGATATTGAAATACGCCAACAAGCGCTCAGCTCCCTTGATCAGCAAAGTGTTAAAATCCGCCGTGGCCAACGCGGAGCATAATTATGACATGGATTCCGATGCATTGTATGTATCCGCCATATATGTAGATGAAGGCCCTACCATTAAGAGAATAAAGCCCAGGGCTTATGGCAGAGCCGACATTAGACGCCATAGAACCAGCCATGTCACGGTCGTCTTAAAGGAAAGGGAGGTTAAATAGTGGGTCAAAAGGTGCATCCTAAAGGATTCAGAATCGGGGTTATTCGCGACTGGGACTCCAATTGGTTCGCTGATCGTGATTATACCGAACTGCTCCATGAAGACTATAAAATCCGCAACTACATTAAGGATAAGTTTTATGCCGCCGGGATTTCCAAAGTGGAGATTCAACGCACCGGTAATCGCTTAAGGGTTACTATTCATACTGCCAAGCCGGGGATAATTATCGGCCGCGGCGGTCAGGAAGTCGAAACCCTCAAAGCTGAATTGATCAAGATGACCAATAAGAATGTCAACATAAACATTCAGGAGATCAAGCGCCCCGAGCTGGATGCGCAGATAGTAGCCGAAAACGTAGCCCAGCAATTGGAAAAGAGGATCTCTTTCCGCAGGGCCATGAAGCAAACCGTGAGTCGTACTATGAGAGCCAACGCAGTAGGGATTAAAATCGCTATTTCCGGACGCCTGGGCGGGGCTGAAATAGCCCGCACCGAGTGGTACGCGGAAGGCAAAGTGCCCCTGCATACCTTAAGAGCCGACATCGATTACGGCTTTGCCGAAGCCAACACTACTTATGGCAAAATCGGCATCAAGGTGTGGCTGAACCGGGGAGAGATTATGCCTGAGGCTAAACAGCGCCCCAAGCAGGTTAAAGAGGAGGCCGTAAAATAATGCTAACCCCCAAAAGAGTAAAGTATAGAAAACAGCACCGTCCCAGCCTGAAAGGCAAGGCCACCAAAGGCAATGAGGTCACTTATGGCGATTACGGCCTGCAGGCTTTGGAACCGGCCTGGATTACCAACCGGCAGATTGAAGCGGCCCGTATTGCCATTAACCGTTATATCAGAAGAGGCGGCAAACTGTGGATCAAAATCTTCCCCGACAGGCCTCTGACCGTCAAGCCGGCTGAGACGCGTATGGGTAAAGGCAAGGGTTCCCCGGAACACTGGGTAGCAGTAGTAAAACCCGGCCGGATCATGTTTGAACTGTCAGGTGTGGGTGAGGAGGTCGCTAAGGAAGCGATGCGCCTGGCATCACACAAGCTGCCTGTCAAGTGCAAGTTTGTAAAAAGAGAAGAAATGGGTGGTGAGGTTAGTGAAAGCCAATAAAATAAGAGAACTAACCGACGAGGAATTGAAACAGAAGGTTTCGGACCATAAGGATGAGTTGTTTAATCTGAGGTTCCAGCTTGCCACCGGACAGCTCGACAATCCGATGCGGATCAATGAAGTGAAGAAGAACATTGCCAGGTGTAAAACCATTTTGCGGCAGCGGGAACTGGCCAAAGGCAAAAGGTAAAAGGAGGGCAAAGGGTGACTGACAACCAGCATAAAAGAAAGATCAAGGTGGGGACGGTCAGCAGCGACAAAATGGATAAAACCATCACTGTGCGCGTGGAGACTGTCAAACAGCATCCCCTGTATAAGAAGACCATCAGAACCAGCAAGAAATACAAGGCTCATGATGAAGAAAACGCTGCCAGAATAGGTGATGTTGTTAAAATCATGGAAACCCGCCCCCTGAGCAAGGATAAAAGATGGACATTGATAGAAATCATTCACCGGGCTGAGACCTTACAGTAGGTCTAAAGGTCGAAAGGGAGGTTACACCGTGATTCAACAAGAGACAATGCTGCAGGTTGGCGACAACACCGGTGCCAAAAAGGTCTTATGCATAAAGGTGTTGGGCGGTTCAACCCGGAAATACGCTACGGTTGGCGATATTATCGTGGCTTCGGTCAAAGAGGCTGCTCCCGGTGGTGTAGTGAAGAAAGGCGATGTAGTCAAGGCGGTAGTGGTGCGTACCAAAAAGGAAATCAGAAGGCCGGACGGCTCGTATATCGCTTTTTCCGAGAATGCTGCGGTGATTATAGATGATAACAACAATCCCAAAGGCACCCGTATTTTTGGACCCGTTGCCAGGGAACTGCGCGATAAGAACTTTATGAAGATAGTTTCACTGGCCCCGGAAGTCCTGTAATTTGGAGGTGTAAAGAGAATGAACATCAAAAAGGGCGACAATGTCCTGGTGCTAACGGGGAAAGATGCCGGGAGAAAAGGTAAAGTGCTCCGGGTTTTGCCCAAGGCCAACAAAGTGGTAGTCGAAGGCTTAAACAAGGTTAAAAAGCATCAAAAGCCCAGCCGCACCGTGCCACAAGGCGGGATTATCAATATCGAAGCCCCATTGAATGCCTCCAATGTGATGCTGATATGCAGTAAATGCAACCGGCCTACTCGTGTCGGCAAAGCTGTTCTGGAGACAGAGAGGGCGAGAAAATGCAAAAAATGCGGAGAAATTCTGGACTAACATCGTCCAGGAAGGGAGGCTAGCTATTAGTGGCTAGGTTATATGACCTATACAAGCAAGAAATCGTTCCTCAACTGATGAAAAAATTTCAATACAAGAATATAATGCAGGTGCCCAAAGTTGACCGGGTCATTTTGAATATCGGGGCCGGGGAAGCCGTGCAGAACCCCAAAGCCCTGGATGGAGCAGTCAATGACCTGACTATGATAAGCGGGCAAAAACCGGTCATTACCCGCGCCAAAAAATCCATTGCCGGCTTCAAGCTGCGTGAAGGCATGGCCATTGGCTGCAAGGTCACCTTACGCGGGGAACGAATGTATGATTTTCTGGATAAGCTGATAAATCTGGCCCTGCCCCGGGTAAGGGACTTCCGCGGGGTCTCTCCTCAGGCTTTTGACGGGCGTGGCAACTATTCGCTGGGGATCAAGGAACAGACCATTTTTCCGGAGATCGATTATGACAAAATCGACAAAATCAGGGGACTGGAAGTGGTGATCGTCACCACCGCCAAGACTGACGAAGAAGCCCGGGAACTGTTGAGAAGCATGGGTATGCCTTTCAGATAAGGAGGTCAGGGACTAATGGCTAAGAAGGCTTTAATTGCCAAGCAACAGCGTAAACCGAAATACAAAGTGCGTGCTTATAACAGGTGCAAGATATGTGGCCGGCCACGGGCTTATATGCGCAAATTTGGACTGTGTCGCATCTGTTTCCGCGAACTCGCACACAAAGGTGAACTGCCAGGGGTTACTAAGGCGAGCTGGTAAGTTGTAATATAAGGAGGTATTTGATATGGTCATGACTGATCCAGTAGCCGACTTCCTGACCAGGATTCGAAATGGCAACATGGTCATGCATGAAACCGTTGAGATCCCCTCTTCCAAGATAAAGCTGGCCATTGCAGATATTATGAAGGAAGAAGGGTACATCAAGGATTATGAGTACATCAAGGACGGCAAGCAGGGTATAATCAGGATTTACCTGAAATACGGCCCCAACAAGGAAAGGGTCATCACCGGGATCAAGAGGATAAGCAAGCCCGGATTGCGGGTATATGTGAAAAAAGACGAAATCCCCAAGGTTCTGGGGGGATTAGGAACTGCTGTCATTTCCACTTCGCAGGGACTTATGACTGATAAAAAAGCTCGCAAGATCGGAATCGGCGGGGAAGTCTTATGCTATATCTGGTAGCCGAAGGAGGGGTGTAGAATGTCTAGAATTGGCAGAAAACCTATTACAATACCTGCAGGAGTTAGTGTTCAAATAGAAGCAGGCAAGGTCAACATCACTGGCCCCAAAGGCACCTTGAGCCAGCATATACCCGGGGAGATCATGGTCCACCAGGAGGGCGATCAACTGCTGGTGACCAGGCCCGATGACAGCAAACAGAACCGCGCGTTACACGGCCTGACCCGTGCCCTGCTAGCCAATATGGTGCAGGGGGTCAGCAACGGCTTCGAACGTAAACTGGAACTGGTCGGGGTAGGGTACAGGGCCCAGTTGCAGGGCAAGAAGCTGGTTATCAATATCGGCTTCTCCCATCCGGTTGAGGTTGAACCGCCTGAAGGCATCGAGTTCGAGGTGCCGGCTGCCAACCGCATAACGGTAAAAGGCATCGATAAGCAACTGGTAGGCAACACGGCTGCTCATATTCGGGCCATCAGGAAACCTGAGCCTTACAAAGGCAAGGGTATTAAATACGAAGATGAAGTTATCAGGCGCAAGGCTGGCAAGGCTGGCTCCAGATAAGCTGGAAGGGAGTGACAATGGTTGTTTAATAAGCCCAGCAAGAAAAGCCTCAGGGAAAAGAAACACAGGCGCATTCGGCGCAAAGTATCCGGTACCAGTACAGCCCCGCGCTTGTGTGTATATAAAAGCTTAAACCACATCTATGCTCAGATTATTGATGACAGCAAAGGGATAACTATGGTAGCAGCTTCTACCCTGGAACCCGAGCTCAGGAATCTGGCTTCTCGCACCAACCGGGAGGCTGCTAAAGAGGTAGGGGCTGCTATTGCGCGCAAAGCACGTGAAAAAGGTATTACTAAAGTAGTCTTCGACCGCAACGGGTATAAATACCACGGTGGGGTTGCCGCCCTGGCTGACGCTGCCCGGGAAGGCGGTTTGGAATTTTAGTACCAGCAATTATGCTAGGAGGGAAAGGATGAACGAAAGAGAACAAGCCACTCCTGAACTGATAGAAAAGGTTGTCAACATCAGGCGGGTAGCCAAGGTGGTCAAGGGCGGCCGCAGGTTCAGTTTCAGTGCCCTGGTAGTGGTTGGAGATGGTTCTGGCCGGGTAGGCACCGGCAAAGGCAAAGCCGCCGAAGTGCCTGAGGCCATCCGCAAAGCCATTGAAAACGCCAAGAAGAACATGATTGAAATACCCTTAATCGAGGAACGCACCATACCGCATCCCATACTGGGCAGATTCGGCGCCGGGCAGGTGCTGTTGAAACCGGCTTCAGCCGGAACCGGGGTGATCGCCGGCGGACCGGTGCGTGCAGTTCTTGAAGCTGCCGGTATCAAGGATATACTCACCAAGTCGTTGGGTTCTTCCAACTCCAACAATATGGTGCATGCCACTATGGAGGGGCTGAAGAACCTTAAGAGGGCTGAAGTGGTGGCCCGCCAGCGCGGCAAAACCGTAGAAGAGATTTTGGGTTAGGGAGGTAAGACTGTGGCTAATATGATTAAAATCACCTGGACTAAAAGCTTCATCGGATATCCCGAGACCCAGCGGTTGACCATAAAAAGCCTGGGATTAAGAAAGCTGAACCAGAGCGTGATAAAGGCAGACAGCCCTGAATTGCGCGGCCAAATCAACAAAGTCAAGCACCTGGTATCAGTTGAGGAAGTAGATGAATAAACAGGGAGGTTTTGCAGTGAAACTACATGAATTGAGATCCCCCTCCGGCGCCAACAAACGAACCAAGCGGGTCGGGCGGGGAATAGGCTCCGGTCATGGGAAGACCTCCACCAGGGGACATAAAGGGCAAAAAGCTAGGTCTGGCGGAGGGGTCAGGCCCGGCTTCGAGGGTGGACAGATGCCCTTGCAGAGACGCATTCCCAAGCGCGGATTTAACAATGTCTTCAAAACTCGTTACGCTATTGTCAATGTTAAGGATTTGAACGTATTCAGCGATGGCACCGAGGTAACCCCGGAACTTCTTAAGCAGAGGGGCATTATCAAGTCCCTGCGCGATGAGGTCAAGGTGTTGGGTGATGGTGTCTTAGAGCGCCAGCTGATTCTCAAGGTTCATAAAGTGAGCCAAAAGGCAGCGGAAAAAGTCACCGCCCTGGGTGGTAGAGTCGAGGTGATTTAATGCTAGGGTCATTGCAAAAAGCTGTTAAGGTCGGAGACCTGAGGCAGAAGCTGCTTTTTACCCTATTCATGTTTCTGGTCTTCAGAATAGGTGCCCATATACCGGTGCCCGGCATTGACCCGGATGCGGTGCAGAAGTTCTTGAGCGGGCAGTTGTTCAATTTTTTTGACATCATTTCCGGGGGAGCCTTCAAGCGCTTCAGCATATTCGCGATGAGCATCACCCCTTACATCAATGCTTCGATTATCATGTCGCTTTTAACCGTGGTGATACCCAAATTGGAGCGTTTGCAAAAAGAGGGTGAAGAAGGGCGCAAGGTAATCGCACAGTATACCAGGTATGGCACAGTGATCCTGGCTTTTATTCAGGCCATGGGTATGGCCATAGCCCTGGGCCGCACTGGTGCAGTGGCGCACAATAACTTCTTTATGTACTTGTTTATTGCCATCTGTTTGACTGCCGGCACCGCCCTGCTGATGTGGATAGGCGAGATGATCACCGAAAAAGGCATTGGCAACGGCATCTCCTTGTTGATTTTTGCCGGGATCGTTTCGCGTATCCCCAGCCAGATATCCGGGGTGCGGCAGGAATTGGCCGGTGGGATAATAGGATTTTTCAACATCTTTTTGTTCATACTGCTGGCCCTGGCTATCATAGTGGCCATAATTGCCGTTAATGAAGGGCAAAGGCGGATACCGGTGCAATATGCCAAAAGAGTGGTGGGGCGCAAGCTGTATGGCGGGCAAAGCACCTTCCTGCCCCTGAAGGTTAATACCGCCGGCGTTATCCCGATCATTTTTGCCCTGTCGTTGTTGATGTTCCCGGCCACGATCGGGTCATGGATTCCGGAATCAGGATTCAACACCTTTATGAATACTTACTTTCACCAGGGCAGTGCGCTTTACAACCTGTTATATGCCTTGTTGATCGTGTTCTTCACCTTTTTCTATGTCTCGATCATTTTCAATCCGGCCGATGTAGCCGAAAATGTTAAGAAATATGGAGGTTTTGTGCCTGGTATCAGGCCGGGCAGGCCTACTGCGGAATACATTGATAGGGTTTTGACCCGCTTGACCCTGGCGGGCGGTGTGTTTTTGGCTTTAATCGCAGTTCTGCCCAACTTTATCGTGTATGCCACGCATGTGACCAGCCTGGCATTTGGCGGCACATCATTATTGATTATGGTCGGTGTTGCACTCGATACCATGAAGCAAGTTGAATCCAATCTGTTGCTACGCAGTTATGAAGGGTTTGTAAAATAGGGAGGCAGATGGATATGAACCTGATTTTGATGGGACCTCCCGGTGCCGGGAAAGGAACGCAAGCTGAACTGATCAAGGCCTCTTATCCGGTACCACATATATCTACCGGGGATATGTTCCGGGATGCTGTGCAGGAAGGTACCGAACTGGGCCTGAAAGCCAAGTCTTATATGGATAAAGGCCAATTGGTGCCAGATGAGGTGACTATCGGCATAGTGGAAGAGCGTCTGGCTCAGCCCGATTGCAAGGAAGGCTTCCTGCTGGACGGGTTTCCCAGGACTACCGCACAGGCTGAGGCTTTAGACGAGGTCATGAGCAAGCAGCAAAGAAGGATTGAAGCGGCCATCAACATATCTGTACCCGAGGAAGTCTTGATTCAGCGCACTACCGGCCGGGTCAGCTGTACCCGGTGCAAATCGGTGTACCATGTAGTGTTCAATCCCCCCCAGCAGAGCGGCATCTGCGATAAATGCGGGGGAGAGCTGATTCAGCGCAGTGATGATGAGGAGGAAACCGCCCGCAAGCGGCTCCAGGTTTACCAGCAGCAGACCAGCCCGTTGCTGGATTACTACGAAGAGCACGGGATTCTGCATAACATAGATGGCAACCGTGATGCTATGCAGGTTTTTGCCGATATTCAGGAAGTACTGGCCAGTATAGGAAAATCGCAATAGTGGCTGATTTATAGAGGACCAATGAGGTCGACTACTGGTAAACACGGAACCATTCCGATCAAACGGGGGTGGGCGGCTATTATGGAAAACATCCTGGGCAGAGTGGTTTATTCTAAAACAGGCCGGGATAAAGGCCGAATGTTTATCATTGTCGGGGTGATGGGTGATCGTTTCGTCACCCTGGCTGACGGGGACTTGAGGAAAATAGAAAAACCCAAGCTCAAGAATATCAAGCATGTACAGTTTACTGGTATCAGGGCAGATGAAATCGCTGCCATCATCAATAGGGGCGAGATGCCCGCAAACCACATATTGCGTAAATACCTGAATAATATTAGTAAATCTGGGGTCTTAAATGGGAAGGAGGTCTGGTAGATGGCTAAGGAGGATGTAATCGAGATAGAGGGCAAAGTGATTGAACCATTGCCTAATGCCATGTTCAGAGTGGAACTGGAAAATGGCCATAAAGTCCTCGCCCATATTTCGGGTAAAATGAGAATGAATTTTATCAGAATACTACCGGGGGACAGGGTTATGGTAGAGCTTTCCCCCTATGATTTAAACCGCGGCAGAATAACTTATCGCTTTAAGTAGGCACAGTCATATGAGGAGGTTAGACATCTTGAAGGTTAAACCGTCAGTCAAGCCCATGTGTGAGAAATGCAAGATCATCAAGCGCAAAGGGCGGGTTATGGTAATTTGTGAAAACCCCAAGCATAAACAGGTTCAGGGCTAAATATATGGGAGGTGAAATGATTTGGCGAGAATAGCTGGTGTAGACTTACCGCGGGACAAAAGAGTTGAAGTGTCGCTAACATATATTTATGGCATCGGCAGGCCTTCCTCCAAGCAGATCCTGGCCCAGGCAGGTATAAATCCTGATACCAGGGTGAAAGATTTAACCGAGGAAGAGGTATCCAAACTCAGGGATATCATCGAGAAAAACTATCAGGTTGAAGGGGACTTGAGGCGCCAGGTCAGCATGGACATCAAGAGGTTGATGGATCTGGGCTGTTACCGGGGCATACGCCACCGGCGCGGTCTTCCCGTCAGAGGACAGAATACCAAGACCAATGCGCGCACTCGCAAAGGGCCCAAGCGCACTGTCGGTGGCAGGAAGAAATAGTGGGAAAAGGAGGATCAATAATTGGCCAGAAGAACAAGCACCAGGGTTAAACGGCGTGAGAAGAAAAACATTGAACATGGTATCGCTCACATCAAGTCAACCTTTAACAATACTATCATTTCAATCACTGACCGGCACGGCAACGCTATCTCCTGGGCCAGCGCTGGCACGGTGGGTTTCAAGGGTTCTCGCAAAAGCACGCCTTTTGCAGCCCAACAGGCTGCCGAAACCGCTGCCCGGGCGGCTATGGAGCATGGTCTGAAAGAAGTTGAATGTCATGTCAAAGGGCCTGGAGCAGGGCGCGAAGCGGCTATACGCTCTCTTCAAGCTGCAGGTCTGGAAGTGAGTTTAATAAAAGACGTAACACCCATACCCCACAACGGGTGTAGGCCGCCCAAAAGAAGAAGAGTGTAAGGAGGTAGTGACATAAGTGGCGAGATACATTGATTCCGTTTGCCGCCAGTGTCGCCGGGAAGGTGAAAAATTATTCCTCAAAGGGGACAGGTGTTATTCAGAAAAATGCGCTGTGGAAAGAAAACCATACCCACCGGGAATACATGGACAGGGCCGCAGGCAGAAGCCCTCGGAATACGGGCTGCAGCTGCGCGAGAAGCAAAAGACCCGCAGGATCTACGGGGTTTTGGAAAAACAGTTCAGCAATTATTTCAAAAAAGCTGATCGTCAACAGGGCATAACCGGCGAGAATCTGCTGATTCTCCTGGAAAGGCGTCTGGATAACGTGGTTTATCGCCTCGGTTTCGCATCGTCACGGGCGGAAGCCCGCCAGCTGGTTACTCACGGCCACTTTACCGTAAACGGCAAAAAGGCCAATATACCCTCCATGCTGGTCAAGGTCAACGATGTTATTCAAGTAAAACCGAAGAGCAAAGAATCGCCCAAATTCGCGGAGTTGAAAGAACAGGCAGCATACAAGACCCCACCGGAGTGGCTGAGTGTGGACGTGGAGAATCTAACCGGTACGGTTTTGGCTTACCCCACTCGGGATCAGATTGATACCCCGGTACACGAACAGCTCATCGTCGAACTCTACTCTAGATAATCACCTCTAGAAAGGAGGGTCTGTTATCATGCTGGAGATGGAAAAACCGCGCATTGAGTGTGTAGAGAAAGACCCTGAAAACAACTATGGCAAGTTTGTTATCGAACCGTTGGAACGTGGGTATGGAACCACCCTGGGCAATTCGCTGCGCCGCGTCTTATTGTCTTCATTGCCGGGGGCGGCGGTTACCTCTATTAAAATCGACGGCGTATTGCATGAGTTTTCCACCATACCCAATGTAGTTGAGGACACTACCGAGATAATCTTGAATATCAAGAAACTGGTTTTAAAATATGACAGCCCGGAGCGCAAGATCCTGCGCATCGAGAAAGAGGGCAAAATGGATCTGAAGGCCCGCGACATAACACCGGATGCGGAGGTAGAAATACTCAATCCCGACCTGCATATTGCCACCCTGGATGAAGGGGCCAAAATATCCATGGAACTCACCGTGGAACGCGGCAGGGGCTATGTCAGCGCTGATCAACAGCCCATAAAGAATGAAGAGATCGTGGGCTTGATCCCGATCGATTCCATTTATACCCCGGTTACCAAGGTCAACTATTCGGTGGATATGGCCAGAATAGGCAAGCGCACCGACTATGACAGCCTGACCCTTGAGGTTTGGACCAATGGCAGCATCAGCCCGGAGGAAGGGATCAGTCTATCGGCGCAGATATTGATCGAGTATTTAAAACTGTTCACCGAGATTGACGACACTTATGCTGAAGTGGAAATCCTGGTGGAAAAAGAGGAAGAAAAGAAAGACAAGGTGCTGGAGATGTCCATCGAGGAACTGGAACTCTCGGTTCGGGCCTCCAATGGGCTTAAACGGGCCAATATCAATACCGTAGGGGACCTGATTGAGAAAACCCGTGAGGAAATGAGCAAGATCCGCAATCTGGGACAGAAATCCCTGGAGGAAATCGAAAGAAAACTAAAAGAACTCGACCTGTCCTTTAAGAAAGTTGAGGACTAGAAAGGAGGAGCCCGAGTGGCTTACCGTAAATTGGGGCTGTTGGCCCATCAGAGAAAAGCCTTGCTAAGAAACGCAGTAACTTCTTTGCTGGAAAGTGAAAAAATAACCACCACCGAAACCAGGGCCAAAGAGATCAAGCGCATAGCGGACAGGATGATCACCCTGGGCAAGACCGGCGACCTGCATGCGCGCCGTCAGGCCCATGCCTATCTGACCAAAGCACCGGTGGTCAAAAAGCTGTTCACTGAGCTGGCTGACCGCTATAAGGATCGTCAGGGTGGTTATACTCGTATTATAAAAGTCGGCTACCGTCAGGGTGATGGCGCTCCACTGGCGATTATCGAACTGGTGAAATAGAGCACCTGCATCATCAGGCCGGGTATATTAACAGCAGGAGCGAGGATAGGCCTTGCCATCCCCGGTTAAAACCCCGACATCACAGGTATTCCAGGCGGTGCGGCTTACACCGCGTGCGGATTGGTTCGGGGTATTTCTGTGCTTGGAAAGAGATGCTTTCGGGCAGCCTTAAACCACTTGCTGTGCGGGGTGGGCCAACATCCTCTTACCTTTTGCGGGTTACCATGTCACAAAGCCCCGTTGAGGGATATTGCTCTGGCATCACCCTGCCTCCTGTACCGCCGGCGGGATTTTAAGCCCAAAAACCTGGCACGGTCAATCGGCCTTAACCCGGTTTGATCTCTTAGCGTACGATGGGGAAGGTATTATGCCGCGGATAAAAATGATTATTGAATATGACGGAAGTCAGTATCATGGCTCTCAGATTCAGCCTAACGCCCATACCGTTCAAGCTGCTCTGCAGGAAGCCATATACCGCCTGACCGCTGAAAAGGCAGCCGTATTATTCGCGGGACGCACCGATACCGGGGTTCATGCCTGTGGACAGGTGATCGCATTTGACACCTCGGCCAGCATACCGCCACAGCGCTGGGGTTTGGCCCTAAACAGTGTTTTGCCGGCGGACATAAGGGTGTTGGAGAGCGAAGAGGTTTCCCCTGATTTCCATCCGCGTTTTCAGGCGGTGTTAAAGCACTATCAGTACAGGATCTATCGCAGCCCGCAGGGCGCTGTATTTCAGCGCCATTATGCCTGGTGCTGTACTGAGCCGCTCAACCTGGAGGATATGCACAGGGCTTGCCCCTACTTGCTGGGAACACATAATTTCAAGTCGTTTTGTGCCAGCGGTTACACTACCAAGACCTTCGTTCGCACCGTCACCTATTGCCGGCTGCGCGAAGAAGGCCTTTATCTGCTGTTGGATATAGCAGCCGATGGGTTTCTGTACAATATGGTGCGCATCATAACCGGCACCTTAGTAGACATTGGCCGGGGACGCATAAAGCCCCGGGACATGGAGCACATCATCGCCAGCCAGGAGCGTAAAAATGCGGGTCCGACTGCACCCCCGCAGGGCTTGTACCTGTTGCAGGTGGATTATTGACGGGGTTAAATAGAAGCCAACCAAATGGCTGGTATACCGGCGGTAGTGTAAAGTTTTAGTAGGTAAAAAGGGGTCAGAGATAGAAAAGAGACCTC